>Ga0308176_10000001_pt1 | contig 250023 bp, 235 predicted proteins | sample PhyCR2_3_FD_203890 | JGI IMG/M metagenome (GOLD analysis project Ga0308176, IMG submission 203890) | Soil microbial communities from UC Gill Tract Community Farm, Albany, California, United States - DLSLS.C.R2 | ecosystem: Environmental > Terrestrial > Soil > Agricultural land | place: USA...
CGACCTCGACATCGGGGAAATCGACACCACCTGGCTCGTCTACGGGACGCAGAAGCGTTTCGAAGGGGACGTGATCGGGATCCCGTCGGGCGAGCTGTTCGCGCAGCGTGTGTAAGAACGGACGCGGGGGCTTTGCCCGCGCGTCCGTGGACACTTCGATCTACGGGTAGACCAGGTGAACGTCAGTCAGTTCCTGATCGACAACCTGTTTGGTCTCGTTAGTCCCAGCCGCGGCCGGCAGGCCGGACTGCGTGTTGACGAGGCCGTTGATGCTGATCGGGATGAACCCGAAGAGCGTCAGAACGCAGCCGCTTGCACCCGGAGCAGAGAATGAATTGTCCACCAGGAGACCATTTTTGCCGACGAGGATCCCGTTCGGCGTCAATGAGAATTCCGGCGCTGCCCCGCTGATCGGTTCATTCGGCGGTGGGGGGCTGGTCGTCCCCGCGGTGAGGGCCAATTTGATCGGGTTCGAGTTCGACCCGACGTAGCAATTGTTCCCCAAGGTGGAGTTGATCAGATGTACCTTGATCGGCATATTCAGCGTCGAGCCGAAGTTAACGGTTCCCGCAGTTTCGGTCACCGCGTAAAGAGTCAACGCTTCGCTGCCGAGAATTTCGAGCAACCACGTCAGGCCGGTCAAGCCGACGACCCCACCTGGGACTTTCTGTTTGGCCTGGGTGAGAATCGGGCCGGTCGGTCCTTTGGCGACGTTTCCACCCGCTTCGACTCCGCCGGAAAGCGTCATCGGATTCGTAATTGGAACGTCCTTGCTGCCCATCTGGAAATGCCCACCCTTGACGGTCGCCTTCACGCAGGCGGTAACCGCCGGGTTTTCGGCTGGGCTGGGACAGTTAGCGAACTGTTCGTAGCCTGGTGCAGGCGTGGCGGCCTGAGCAACGGGCGCCACGGCAGCAAACATGAGCACCGCTACCCACCCGAACATGAGCCTCTTGGTCTTTGATCTCATACTTCTCTCCCTCACTTCCTGTTGACCGCGCAAAGCGGCATGGACTGGTTGGTCACTTAGATGAGACTTGGGAAAGTGCTACGAACGGCCGCACCACTTGAAGCCGTACTCATGGGCGAGCTGTTCGGCTTCTTTGAACTCGACGCCGGTCCCCGCACTCAGTGATTTGGCTGGGTCAGCTTCCACGCCTTCGATGCTCCGTTCGAGGGCGGCGAGAATCTCCTTGGCTTCCTCCGCACCTTCCCCTGGAGGTGGGAGCGCGTTGAGTTCCTTCGACTCTTCCCAGAAGATCGGCATGATCTGGTTGACCAGAATCTGTTCTTGGTCGGCCTGAGTCGGAAGCTTCGTCCCATTGGCGAATTGCTTACGCAGGTTGACCAGGAGGCGCGTGCGTTTCGCGTAGTTCGCTTGACAGATCCGGTCGCCCTTCTGGACGTAAAGGGCTTTCGGCACCGCTGACTCGCCGGAGGCCGAATCCGTCCCGCCAGAGCTCCCGCATCCCATGCTGCCGAGAGTGAGCGCCGTGACGCCTGCTGCCAAGGCGAGTATGAGCAAGGTCCTCATTTTGTGTCGATCCCTAAATACTAGTTTGTACCAATTTGAATATTCACGAGAGTCTATTTGCAAGATGGGCTGGCGTCAAGTACTTGCGAGATACCCAATGAGAACTTCGTGGAGAGGCGCCAGCGGGGACCCTCAAATAAAGAAGCCGCTCCCTCGATCGGGGGAGCGGCTTCTCGAGAACTTGAACTCGGATGTCGGGCGTACCGATCGGGAGTGCTACGGGGTGACCATCGCCCAGCTTCCGTAGCCGCTCACGGTGCCCGCACCGGTGGAATTGAACACCAGGATGGCGCCGCCACCCGAGCTATTCAGTTTCGTGCTCCCGTTCTGCACGGGACCGATGTTGCTACCTGCCGCTTCATAGATGCAAACAGCACCGGGCTGCGGTTTTTCCGTAATCGGATTGAACGGAGGTTTCGGTTCCGCAGGGGTTCCCGGACAGAAGGGGGGGGATGCCGGGATTGGAGTGATGGATGACGTGTTGATCGGCACCGCGGTCGAGAGCGGCACCAGGAATTCTTCACCGCTCCCGGCTGCGGTTGCGGGAGGCAGGACGTAGGTCCCTTTCATCACCGAACCGGTCGGAGCAGCGCCGGCTACCCACGGACTGCCTTCGGGGCCGATGGGGCCTTCTTCGCCGTTGCAGATGGATTTTTTGACTCCAGAACCTTCAACTTCGACCGTTATGCCGCCTTCGAAGCAGCCGCCTTCCCCGGCAGCGAGAGTGCCGGTGATGACGCTTTTGCCGTTCGCCCCCGGAGATCCGGCATCACCCTTCGCTCCGGCATCACCCTTGTCGCCCTTGTCTCCCTTGGGGCCTGCCGGTCCCGGGGCACCAGGTGCGCCGTTTTTGCCGGCGTACTGCTTGGCGATCTTCTTGACTTCCTTCTTCTGCGTGGGGTTCAGCTTTGCGGCGGCGAATGCCGTACCCGCCAGGGCTGCAACCAAAGCGATGACCGCCACGATCAAGCCGGCGGTGCCGAGCCTGTTGTGGATTCGAGAGAACATCTGACCCTCCCTGTTTGTGTTGAACCTTGGACTCCTATTCAGGGCAGGCAAGCGGTCGATGAATTCCCCGTTCCACCGTGCCCGCCTAGAAGCACGCGAGCTCGGTCCCCCGGTCACTCCCCCTTGTTGCCCGTCCGGGTCACGCCGGACAGGATCGAAGCTATCGGAACGCAGGAGTATTTGTCAAGGTAACTAGATGGCTACCGCCGGTGCTTCCCTCCACCCGGCCTCTTTTTGCAGCTCGTCCCCAGCACCTGTTTCGCGTCGTAGCGCCTGCCGTTGTGCCCGGCGAGCCCGAGGTCCACGTAGCGCTTCTTCACGCAGAGATCGGCGCTGTTCTGCAGGAGCCCCTGCTTGCCGCCCTTGAGGTTGAGGACGATCTTCGAGACGGGGGCGTCGGGGACGTTGACGAAACGGGTGCGGGTGCGTCCCTTCACCGAGTCGACCCAACCGACCGCGACCACGTGGAAGAGGCCGTGGAGGTCGGCGACGACGTCGGGCAGTTCCCGTTCGCCGCCGTTTGAGCGGAAGTAGACGGGGCCTTCCAGGGGCTGGTCGAGGATCGGCGTGAAGGCGCGGGCGTGGCCGAGAACCGAGCCTTTCGGGCAGGCATTCGCGTTGAACTGCACCCGCGTGCAGGGGTTGGAGATGTGGGCGTTGTCGATGAAGAGGGTCGGCGGCAGGGTGACCGAGACCTTGCCGATGTTCGCGTCTCCGGGACGGGTCCTCACCACCGAGCGCAGTTCTGGGTGTTCGGTGCGCTTCGTCCCTCCCTTCAGGGAGATCTTCAGCTTCGGCTTGAACTTCAATGCTGCGCAGCCGGAGGCCTGGTAGCGGGAGGTGCGGGTGACCGAGGTGTCGAGGCCAGAGATCCCGGCCCTCGACTGCTCTGGTTCGCAGGAGGTCGGGTTGATCGTGAAGTCGGGGCGGTCGGTGTTGATCCGCAGGTCGCGCAGCCGCAGGGGGATCCCGTCGAGGATCTGCGGGATCGGGTCTGAAGCCGAGTCGTCGATCAGGACTTCGGCGCTTTCGGGATCGACGGTGAGCCCCTCCCGCACCACCACCGTGCCGGCATCGAAGGGGCCCGCCACGGCGGGGGTGATCGCGACCACCGAGAGCGGGTCGCCGGCGAAGGGGCCGGCGAGGTAGAGGGAACCTGGCACCCAGGTGAGATCTGAGCCGACCCCGGCGCCGCCGAGGGTGCCGCCGATCCTCGAGTCGGCCGGGCAGCTCGGCAGTGCCAGCTCCATCGCGCCGGTGTTCTGCTTTGCGGCCGCGATCGCGGCGTCCGAGCAGCGGCCGAGACCGGCGATCTTGCCGGTGACGCCGGGTGGGAGGACGGCCGAGAAGTGGGTCAATGCCTGATCGGCGTCGCTGCGGGTCAGGCGCATGTAGAAGGGGGAGTGGGCGCCTGCGGTGTTGTCGATCGAGCCGGCGAGGAAGCCCGGGTCAAACGGGGAGGCAGACGGGCAGGGGCCGCCGCCGGGGCCGGAGGTGATCTCCAGGTCAGAGGTCTTGGTGATCGGCGCGGACGGATTGGCCCAGGGGGTGAAGGTGGCTTTGACCTGGTATTTGCCGCAGGCAGGCGGGGTGACGAGGGGGGCCCGCTTGCCCTTGTTGAAGCTGAAGCGCAGGTGGGAGAAGGGGAACTGGGGGATCTCGGTGCCCGGTTCGCCGAAGGTCGTCTTCACCTGGCCGGTTTTCGGGTCGAGCTCGACGCGGCCGGGCTGCTTGACGATCACGCCCAGCTTGCGGTCGCGGATCACCATGTAGAGGGCAACCATCGAGCCGAAGGGGTTCTCGTCCTGGGTCGCGACGAAGACTTCTCCGTGCAGGATCGTGTCTTCGAGCAGCGGCGTTTCGACTTCCACTTCTCCCACCTTGGAGGCCTGCGGGCAGCCTTCGCCCGGTTCGGAGAAGGCCGTCTCTCTCGCCAGTTGCGCTTCTGAGCAGCTCTGCAGCCCGTCGGCAGCCGATGGGTTCAAGCTGAAGCCCTCGGGCAGGAGCACTTCGGCCTTCTTGATGTCCGAGCCGGCGGTCCCTTCTGCTTCGGTCAGCCCCGGGTCCTCGACGTCGAGGTCGAAGCGAAGGCCCGAGGCCGAGGTCGCAGAGGCGGTGGTCGGTTCGGCCTCGATTTCGGGTTTGAAACCAAGCCCCTCGCAACCGGAGAGCCCCGAGGAGGTCTGCACCGGGTATTCGAGCCAGGCCCCCGGCTGCTGCCAGGAGTCGGCCCTGAAGGGCGCCGGCATCGGCCCCGAGCAGCTGCGCGGGGCGGTGAGGAAGGGGTTTTCGGGGATCTCGACCGAGCAGGAGTCGGGTTCGGGCGTGAGGAGACACTGGCCTCTTTCTTCGTCGTGCAGCGGCGAGCCCGGGTTGCCCCAGACCGAGACCTTGACCCCGTAGAAGCGGATCGCCTGGGAGACGTTGGTCCCGGTCGAGATCAGGTTGTGGGGGGGGTCGGGGTTGACGCCGACGTCGACCGTCACCGGCACGCCGAGAATGGTGAAGCCGACTTTGCCGGCGACCCCGGGGGGCGGTTCGAGGTTGTAGAGGGGGACTTTGTAGAACTCTTCTTCTTCGAAGCCGACGACCAGGTCGACCCTGCCGATGATCGTCTCTTCGGGGCAGGTGTTGGTGCCCCCCACCATGGTCGTGAACTCGTCGTTGGAGCAGCGTTCGACGGCGGTCGGGTTGCCGACGAGGCCCGGAGGGAAGTTGATCGTCAGGTCCTTCACCGCCCCTTCGGGGACGAGGCCGAGGTCGGGGTCTACCTCGGTATTGACTTCGAGGTTGGTGGTTACCGCGAAGGGATGGGTGCCGGCTTCGGTGAGCGGCGCCCCGCCTTGCTTTTCGAGCTCGAAGCTGAGGTTCTTGAGGCCGAAGGCAGCCGCGGCGGTGGCCGGGGCCAGCGCCGCGAGGCAGAGCAGGGCCGCAAGGACGGCGATCGAGCGCTTCATCGCGCCGCCCTCCTGTGCTTGTTGTGTTTGTGGTGCTTCTTGACGCAACGCTTCTTCTTCTTCGAGTAGGCCTTGGGCTTGCGGCAGTGGGGCTTGGGCTTGACGTTGCCGGGGCCGGGCTGCTGGGAGGCGGGGCTGGCGTTGCCGGGGGCCGGGCCGGGGTGCTGGCAGGCTTCGGCTTCCAGGTCACAGGGTTCTTCGGGCGCCGGCGGCGGTGGGAAGCCGCCGCCTTCGCGGGCGTCGTAGAGGTCGATCAGGCCCGGGTCCTGGGGGACCAGGCTCGAGGCGGTGGTGAAGAAGACGTCGCGGCCGTCGGCGGAGGCGTCGACGAACTCGGAGTCCCGCGTGCTCTCGCCGGAGGAGATCAGGTTGAGGCAGCCGCCGCTGGGGGGCGAGTAGTCGAAGCTGTCCGCTGCGCAGTCGCCGGCGCCGGCCGCAGACCATTCATAGACGTCCTGCTTGCCGTTGGTGTCGCGTGGGACGAGCGGCTCGTAGCTCTCGAAGAGGACGCGTTCGCCTTCTTCGGGCAGGACTCGCGAGGCAGCCAACTGAGCCTCCCAGCCTGGAAGTTGGGAGGCGACCCAGATCTCGAGGGTCTTTTCGCCTGATTTCGGCACCAGCCCCGTCGGGGCCGTTCCCGTGGGACTGCAGGCGACACAGATCAGCTGTCCGGCACCGCCCTCAGCCGTGGAGTCATAGCGGAAGACCTCGGTGTCTGGTGCGCCGCTGATGGCATCGGTGTTGTCGAACCCCGTCAGCGGCTGAGTGGACGTGAAGGCAGCGATGCGACCGTCGGCGCTGACGCGGGCGGTATGGAAGCTGACCGCGTTCGCCAGCGGAGATAGCTTGCTCGTATCCGCGTCCCTCTCACTAAGGGTTCCGATGAAGTGGAAGCTTCCGCCGGCGACGTCGTAGCGGTAGAGGTTCGGCTTCCCCGCTTCGGGTGACTTGCCTTCCGCGTTGGGTTCGCCGAGCACTTCCTCCGAGGCCAGATAGATAACGGAAGCGTCCTCGCTCGCTCCCAGGTAGCCCCTGACTTTGTGAGCGATGAGATGAGTGGATTCGTCTGCTACTCGATATTCGTACGCGTCAGCTCCTTCATTGAGATTACCCGTCGAAAAGATCGCCTTCGAGCCATCGGAAGCCGCCGTCCAGTAGTGCGATTGTTCGCTCGTCCCTGATAACGCTTCGGCCTCGGCGGAGACCGCCTGCGTCGGATTTTTTCCGTTTTCCCGCAGATAAATCTTGCCATTGCTCCCGATCGGATCGAACGCACTCCAGGCCGTCCAGTAGATCCGCGATCCGTTCTGCGAGACCGCGTTGTGAAGCTGAGGAGCGTGCGGGGTGTCTCCCAAATTGGGAATGCCGATGGAACAATTGCTCGGGTTCGCCTGTCCGCTTGGCAGTACGCTTACCAGACGCAATTTGCCGGCAAAGTGTTCGTAGCATTGATAGTTCGTGTTCGCCGCCGCGGTAGAGGTCAGCTTCCCAGTGGCGCGGAACACGGTATGGGCGCCATCGGCGGAGAATCCCTGGGGACTCACCCTATAAGCGAGGGGGTCTGGTTCTGGTTCCGGCCGCGTCGTGGTCAGTGCTTCGTAGGCCTCCGTTTCCCCGCAGAGGTTCGTCTTGTAGAGGTTAGGGAATCCTTCAACTGCCCCGGGTGCCAGCGGTGGATCGGTGTCGTGGACGAGCCAACCGATACAGAGGTCTTCGCTGAAGGCCCTGAACTGAGACTCCAAAGTCTCACCCGCTTTCTGTCGTGAGGTACCCCGGGGTGGCGAAATTGCTCTGCTCACCCATCCATTTCCCTGCCTCGTCCCCATATACTGGACGGTCGCGGGGGCCGATTCAGGGTCAGCGAACGCACGGAACGATGAGTAGGTGACGCGATCGCCGCTAAGCGAGCTCTGGTCCAGCGAAGCACGTTCGTTCAGGCTGTTGAAGAGGGTGAAGATCTCCCCTCCCTCTTTGTCGACCGGGGAGACCATCTCGTAGGCGCGGCAGTTCGATAGGAACCCGGAAGACGGGAAACCAGCCGACCCAAGACGGACCGGGTCATTCAGGCAGGGGGGCGGCTGAGGCATTTCCGCGAAGGTCCTGAAGCTACCTTCGCTGCTGCCCACGACAGGGCCTCCACCTCCGCTCTCCGCGACGATGCGATAGTGGTATTCGGTTGCGGGCGCGAGCTGAGATAAAGTGACCCCTTCGCTCATGATGGGTTGATCTACCACTTCGTTGGTGAGCAGCTGCTCACCGCTCGGCTCCCTCGCGGTACACCCACCTTCTGAGCATTTCCCTTCCCCATATTCCACGTAAAAGCTCGTATCAGGCCAGAAATGGGGATTGATTTCCGCATTGACCACTGCGGTATCAAGGGTTACCTCGCTGGCTAGCTGCCTGAGAATCGTTGGAGGCTTCACCGGCTGAGGGCAGAAAGTGGGATTTGGGGGCGGACCATATGCGGTGACGAAGGCCTTGGTAGTACCGTTCGTTGCGAGCACAAGCAGATCGGTACCGTCGACTTCACATGCGTTGCTGACGGCAAGCCCAGCTAAGGGTAGGTTGACATCCCCAAATTTGGATTCAGGCGGAATAAGGAGTTCGGCATTAGCATTGAACACCACCACTTTTTCGAAACCCGTCGTGGTGTATAGGTTGCCGGCGTCGTCAATCGCTAGGTTTCGAGGGTTGATTAAGGGGAAAGACTCTGGTGCAGCCAGTTCCCCGCCTGGGGTGAACTTGACCACTTCTGGCAATCCGACAACGGTCGCGTAGAGGCTTCCGGTATCGTCCGACGCAAGATCGCGAAAGGGCTTTCCTTTGAGAGCTTCCAGTTCTCCCTCGAACGGAATGTCTATCTTGAAGGTTCCATCAGGTTCAAAAGCCTGAACCCGATCTTCTTCGCCAAGATAGACGGTGCCGTCCGGCCCAACGGTCAGGTTGTCCAGGTAGGTGCCTGGCTTTAGCTGGCCCGGTCCGGTTCCTTCTTCTCCAAACTCGAGGAGGAATTTACCTGAGGAGTCGAACTTCTCGACTCTGTAGTTATCTGGATCGCCGACGTAGACCGACCCTTCAGGCCCTACTGCAATTCCCCCGCTCCCAAGTTTGCGATCGAATTGTCCTGGCCCTGCACCTCTTATCCCCGCTCGGCAGCCGGTTTCCATCGTGCATATTTGGAATTCCGAGGCTCCGTCCCTCACCCCCCATCCCCAGGCTCGAATGAATTGGCCCCATGGGTCGAACGAGTCTACGCGCGCGTTGACTTGGTCCATTACGTAGGAGTTTCCAGAGGAGGGGTCTACGGCGATTCCGCTCGAACTTTCGAGCCGACCCGCAGTTGCGCCAGTATTCCCGTCTTCGGGTACCCGCCAAAGCACCGCGGTGCTCGGGGCTGCACCAGCTGCAGATGCCACCAAGAGACCTAAGACAAATCCCGCCAACAGCACAGAGCTAAAGAGCGCGAGATGACGCCGCGCGGCGCGTGCCCGTTTGACAGCCATGGTTCCCCCTTCCGTTAACGGCGAGCACCTTAACAAGAACCTGCCGGTACCCAAAGACAAACCGTAGCAGCCGAGCCCAAAATGTCAAAGGGGCAAGAGCGCTTTGAGATATGCAAGGAGCCGGCGGGTTTACCGGCTCCTTGCAAAGTGCACCCAGCTCATCGTCGAGCTGAGGTCACCCTAGATCAGCTGAATGTGCAGCCGACCTGTTCCGTGCGCAATTCGTTTTTGAAGCATGTCACTTTGCTGCTACCCGTGAGGGTTCCATCAGTGTGTGTTTCGCTGTTGCCGCACGAGCTGCCGGTGCCGGTGTAGTGGATGCCCGCAAGTGTAATGCTGAGTGTGACGGCCATCTTTTCGTTGTCGGTGATGTTTTTCCCGACGATATGACCGCTTGTCGGTGTCTGCGCGCCGATGGACTCGGTGCAGACGCTGGCTCCGAAGAATGTCGGTGTAATTTCAATCGATTTACCCGTCGGGCACAGCGTGTGGACATCGCCTTTTTCACCGGTTTCCCATGTAGGTTCGGTGCCGGTGCCTTTAGTCGGTGTTGTGAGTGTGTAGGTGCACCCATTCACCTTGACATGTGCTTCCGCGAAGCCGAAGGCGACGCAGTTGGGTTTGGCTTCTTTGGTTTCTGTGTTGTAGACGGGAGTGATCGTTTGCTCGCTGTTAACGCCTTCTTTGACCGAACCTACGCCCAATTCATGCGTTTCCGTGCATTCGACGTTGCCGCCGCTGCTGTGGAAGATGGTTTTCCCCTCTTGGGTCCCTGTGGTCCACACCGAGGTTGCGCCGCCCAGTTCTTCGACTGTGAGTGGGTGCGCAGAAGCGGCCTGTGCGGCGAAAGCGCTGAGCGCCAGCATGGCCGCCACGGCAACGCCGAGCACCTTGTAATTGCGAATCATCTTTCTCTCCTTATTGATCTCGCACCAGCTTCATGCGGGTGCGGCTCGTCAGTCGAGCAAGCGATGACTAGCCGGTGGGGGGATGTTGGTCAAGCACCATTGCAGTATTTGTCAATGGTGATCCTCGCGTGGTCACTGAGACCCTTAAACCCCCTGCAATCCGCCTGCGGCATTTTCGCGCGTACGCCTAGCCGTGCGCTTCAACGGTCCGAAGGGGTCCCGGCCGCTCCGTGGGCACCCCCATCCGCTTAAGGACCCTCCATCTGAATTTGAAGCTGAACTGCCCTCGAAGATGCTGGCTCGGCCCCATAAAGGCAGGCGATAGCTGCCGGCAGAAACCCGCCTTCGCCCGCTTGCTCATCGCTTTACCTGGTTAGCTGAATGTGCAGCCGACCTGTTTGGCGTGCACTGCGTCGCTGTAGCACTTGACTGTGCTGTTGCCGGTCAGGGTGGCGTCGGTGTGTGTTTCGCTGTTGCCGCAGGAGCTGCCGGTGCCGACGTAGTGGATCCCGGTCAGTTTGATTTCCAGTGTGACGTCCATCGGGCTCGAGGCCGCCACGTTATGGCCGACGACGTGCCCGCCTGTCGGTGTCTGGGCCGCGATGGTTTGCGTGCAGACGCTGGCGCCGAAGAATGTCGGTGTGATTTCGATCGCTTTGCCCGCCGGGCAGACGAGGTGCAGCTGGGAGACGCTACATGTCACTTCGCCTGGCAAGGGAGGCTGCCGTAGCGCGCTGGGCCATGCACGTACTTAGGGCAAGCATGCCCATCAGCGCTAAGCCAAGCACTTCCGTCTCCGGGTCATCACGTCTCCTTCGTGAGAGTTCCGCATGTGCTTGCGCAAATACGGCTCGCTGGATGCAAGTGCAAGAAGAGCTAACTCAACTCATTCAGCTAAACAACAACGCTCGGGTTCGCAGACTCTTGGCGCCAGCACGCCCGCGACCTTGAATCCGATTGCCCTGGAAACCTCCATCGACCGATCGGCGCGGTCGCCGATCGGCATGCTTCAGGACTGGTTCAGCCCTTCCTTGCCGAAACGAAGATCTCGAACTGGGCCTCGGTGGGCTCCTTCGGTCGGCCGTTGCCATGGAAGACTCGGTCCAGGGTCATGCCTACGGAGTCGTAGAGGTCGCGGAGCTCGTCTACCTCGTAGAGGCGCTGGCGGAATTCGATGCGTTTGTCGAGATTCTCGAGGGGTTGGCCGAATTTGAGGGGGATCATTGCGCCTTCCATGAGGCGGTCTTTCTTGTTCCAGCGGTGCTCGACTAGTTCAATCATGGTGGAGCTGGGGATCCATGAGCGTTGGGGGAGGCGCGCTCGTGCGTAGAGAATGTTGGGGACCTGGATCAGATTCTGGCCGCCGGATTTCAGGGCACGGGAGATGACCTCGAAGGTGCGGTGGTTCTCCTCGTCGGTCTCGAAGTAGCCGACGGCGCCGTCGTTGAGGTTGAGGACGACGTCGAACTCCTCCTCGTAATCGAGCTCGCGCAGGTCGGCCTGGATGAACTCGGCCTCGAGGCCCTGGTCGGCGGCGTCCTTCTGCGCGATCTCGACGAGTTCCTGGCCGATCTCGACGCCGACGACGGAGAAGCCCTGGCGGACCAGCTCGAGCGAGTGGCGGCCGGTGCCGCAGGCGAGGTCGAGGATGCGCTCGCCGCCCTGCGGGCGCAGCATCGTCAGCGCCCGCTTGATTTCCTGCTCAGTCCGCTCGGTCCAGGCCATCTCGGCGCTCATTCCCGTGAACGCCGTCGCGTACCAGTCCTGCGGAATCTCCTCCTGAAGAACGCTCATCTCCCTCTCCCTCGCTGCCGAACCGCCATTGCGCAAGAAAGCTTAAAGAATCAAGCGTTGTGTTGCTGGCGCTCCTCGCGCCGGTGCCGCCGGACCAACGGGGCGATGTAGCCGATCAGGACCCCGATGCCGACGGCGAGGAGGATGACGACGATGAGGGGGGCCTTGAAGCTGGCGGTGAGGACGTCGACGCTGACCTCCTGCGAGTTCTGCAGGGCGACGATGAGGACGAGGGCACTGAGGATGCCGACCAGCCAGGCACGCCAGTTGACCGGCTTCTTCTCCTGCGGCGGCATCGTCCGATCCTAGTTCCCCGGATGCGAAAGACTTAGACGTATGGGAACCGCGCAACGACCCGACCCGACCGAGTCGGTCCGCCACCAGCTGCGGCCACTGTTCGACCAGATCGTGATCAAGGAGCTCGATCAGGACCGGGTGCGGCGCTCGGGACTGGTCGTGCCGCCGGGCACGCACGAGCCGCCGCCCGAGCAGGGGATCGTGCTGGCTGTGGGGCCGGGGCTCGATTGGTGGGCCGGGGCCGGCGTCGAGATGCCGGTCGAGCCCGGCGACCACGTCGTCTTCCCCTCGAGCGCCGGCGCCTGGGTCGAAGTCGACGAGGAGCGCCTGCTCGTCTGCCGGGTGACGCAGATCCTCGGCGTGCTCGAGTCCGCCTCGCTCGAGCAGAACTAGACGACAGGGAAGGCGGGCTCGGGCTCGCCCTCCGCCTCGCCCACCTCCGAGACGGGCATCGCTCCTGGCGCCGGCGCCCGCAGCACGAAGACGGCGATCGCGACTGCAATTGCGGCCAGCCCGGCACCGATCAGGTAGGCGACGTGGTAGCCGGAGTTGAGCGCCTGCAGCTGCCCCTCGCCGTCGGCGAGCAGCGAGCTGGTGCGCTCGCTCGAGAGCGTCGCCAGTACCGCGAGGCCTATCGAGCCGCCCACCTGCATGCTGGTGTTGACGAGCCCGGAGGCGAGGCCGGCGTCCTCGGGCGTTGCCCCCGACATCGCCAGGGTCATGATTGCCGGGAACGAGGTGCCGACGCCGACGCCGATCAGCAGGAACGGCGGCAGCAGGTCGGTGAGGTAGTCGCCTTCGACCGGCGTGCGGGCGAAGAGGAGCAGGGCGACGACGACCAGGCAGACGCCCGGTATCAGGGTCGTCCGCGGCCCGAAGCGCATGATCAGTTTTTCCGAGAAGCCGAGCGAGAGCCCACCCATCACGATCGTCGTCGGCAGGAAGGCGAAGCCGACCTCGAGCGGGCTGTAGTCGAGGACCTTCTGCAGGTAGAGGGCGCCGAGGAAGAACATCCCGAACATGCCGGCGACGAGCAGCGCCTGGAGGACGTTGGCGCCGGCGACGTTGCGCGAGCGGAACAGCCGCAGCGGCATCAGCGGGTTGGCGATCCGCGCCTGGCGGAAGATGAAGAGCGCCAGCAGAATCGCCGAGATCGCGCTGAGGACGAGGGTGCGGCTGTCTCCCCAGCCCCAGTCTTCGATCTGGAGGATCGTGAAGACGCCGAGCATCAGCGAGCTGGTCAGGAGCAGTGCGCCGGGGAAGTCGGCGCCGGCACTGAGCCCGATCCCGTCCGGGTTGGCGACGAGCCGTTTCGCCAGATAGGCGACGGCGACACCGATCGGCAGGTTGATGAGGAAGATCCAGTGCCAGCTAATCGCATCGGTGAGGACGCCGCCCAGCAGCAGCCCGATCGAGCCGCCGGCCGAGGCGACGAAACCGTAGACGCCGATCGCTTTCGCCTGCGCGGCCGGCTGCGGGAACATCGTCACGATCATCCCCAGGATCACCGCCGAGGACATGGCGCCGCCGATTCCCTGGACGAAGCGGGCGCCGATCAGCATCTCCTGGCTCTGCGAGAGCGCACAGACGAGCGAGGCGGTGGTGAAGATCGCCAGGCCGACGAGGAAGACGCGGCGCTGGCCGAGCAGATCGCCCATCCGGCCCGCGAGCAGCAGCAGCCCGCCGAACGGGATCATGTAGGCGTTGATCACCCAGGCGAGCTTGCCCTGGGAAAATCCGAGGTCTCCCTGAATCGAAGGCAGGGCGACGTTGACGATCGTCGCGTCGAGGACGATCATCAGCATCCCCGCGCAGAGGACGTAAAGGGCAAGCCAACGGGTTCTGTCGTTCTCGACGGTGTTCATGCGAATAAGGACTCCTGGGCTGGTGAAGTGGATCGCCGTCTGTCCAGATCGGGTGATCGGCAGATTGAAGTCGCCGGAAGACGGACGTCCCGCAGCGTCACCGCTGGTCGGGGAACCGAGGATAGCCATCCTCCAATTTGAGAGTCAGAACGCCATAAAGGTCAGGCGCTAGCAGCTTCCGAAATGCAGTGGCCGGCCCCGCTGGACCTTTACAGCAAAACCTGCAATTCTTCCATTGTGGCAACTCTAGGGTCTCGTTCGGACGTTACTCCGCTAGAGGCTGTTGCAGACTCTGATAGACACAAAATTTTACAGCTACTTCTGGAACGCCCGGCCACTCAGAAGGAGTTGGTCGCTGCCCTAGGGATGAACTCGGGAACGGTGAGCAAGCACATGGCGAAGCTCACTCAGGCCGGCATTGTCTTCCGCGAGCGTTCCCACGCCCCTTATGAGCTCCGCTTTCGCGACGGCGTGTTGCAGCTGCTTCAGGCGAACGCCAACCTCCTCGTTGAACAGTCCGCCGCGGTGCACGAGCAGAACCTGCGCCAGCAGCGGGAGGTCAACCGAGCCGGTATCAGGCAAGCCGGCGGCGAGCAAGGCGAAGTCGGCTGATGGCGACCGCACGGATGGTGCGACCCAAAACGCGAGGGTGGGTGCGGTGGGAATGGCTCAGTCTTGCCGCGGTTCCAATTGGCGCCCTGGTCACGGATCGACATTTGCCGGCTCCATGGGTGGGCGGCCTGTCATTCGCCGCCGGGACGATGGTCCTGCTGGCGTTCGAGGTGCCGCAGCGGGTCTGGGGTGGAACGACCAGAGCCTTGGTGGACCACATCCAGCGCGACCTGGAGGAACGAGAGTCAGATCACGCAATGAGGCTGCTGGGCGCTCGCGCGGACGCATTGCAGGAGATGATCGACGCTTACACGCCTGCCCGGGGGGTCGCCTTCGTCCCGCTGCCGAAAAAGCGACAGAAGAAGCAGGCTCTGCTGGCTGCCTACGAGCGGGAACGGACCGAAGTGATGTTGGCGATCGACGAAGCAATCAGCGCGGGCGCCCTGGACCGGGGTGCAAAGCTGACGTCCGAAGATCCGCGCGGAGTCGGAGACTTGACCGCGCTATTAGCCGCCCTCCGCCGCATGATGCTCGAATTGAACGACGCGCCCTCCTCCGGGTAGAGCAGGGCAGCTCGCGCTGCATCGGGTGACAGATGTCACCCGACCACAGAGTCACTCTTTCCCGCCCTACGCAGGGAAAAAGCCTGTCTATTCTCGCTCGACCAGTCGGGGTCTTAAAGCGGGCAAAATAGATAGGCGCGGGGAATGACGGTTCGGGACTCGGACTTGACGATCGGTGGGGTGCTGCGGCTGCTGGGCGCGGGGGCCAGCGGCTCGATCATGATGGCGCTGCGCGAGGGTCCACTGCGGACGAAGGAGCTGACGGAGCGGGTTCCTGGCTACGCGCCGCGGACGATCTACCGCTACTCGGCGAAGCTGGCAGAGCTTGCGTTGGTCGATCGCGAGGAGGAGCCGGGCGTCCCCTCGAAGGTTGAGCACCGGCTGACGGAGCCGTCAGGCCGTGAGCTTGCGGGGTTGATCGACGCTTATGCGGACGCATCGCTAGGCCGGCTGCCGAGCGGCGAGATCGGGGCCCACGAATGGGGCTCCTTCGCACTCATCGCCGACCTCTGGGAATCGGGGATGGTGAAGGCGCTGGAGCAGGGCTCGTGTTCTCTCACCGAGCTCAGCCAGGGCGATCACGACCTCAGCTTCCATCAGATCAGTCGCCGGGCCAGCCTCTTCGCGATCGGCGGGTTTATCGAGGAGACAACCGAAGGCACCCGCTACCGGCGCTTCGCGCTGACCGAGAAGTCGCGCCGGGCGATGGCACTGGTTGCCGGCATCGGCCGCTGGCGCCGACGCCACATCGTCCCCAAGGGAACGCCCGGCCTCACCTCGGGCGAGGCGGCCGGGCTGATTCGGACCGTCCTGCCGCTGGTCTGCCTGCCCGAGCACCGCGGCAAGGCCCTGGAACTGACGATCTCCCCCCGAGGCGGCAGCGGCGCTGAGGAGGAGAAAGTCTGGGCGCAGGTCGGTGTCGACGGCATCTTGGACAGCTGCCCGGCACCGCCGGCAGCGGTCGACAGCCTCGCCAGCGGGCACGTCACCGCTTGGATCGACTCGATCCTCGACGGCCCCGGGAAAGAGCTCAGCGCCAGGGGTGACGCTCGACTGCTCGACCAATGCCTGCGACAGCTGTATGCGGCGCTGTGGGGACGGCCTCCCGCGCCGTCTCGGGTTGCCGCCACCGCAGTGGCGCCAGCTCGCTGACGACGACGTTGACGGTTCCTTCGCGGCGCTCGAGGCGGCCGCGGGCGCGGAGCAGGGGGGCGGTGCGGACGAGGGTGCGGTGGCGCTCGTAGACGGGGGGTGGGACGACGAGGTTGACCGAGCCGCGCTCGTCCTCGAGCAGGAGGAAGGTGACCCCCTTGGCGGTCTCGGGGCGCTGGCGGGCGGTGACCATGCCGGCGATCTCGACCGTCGCGCCGTGATCGATCCCGGCGAGATCGCTGCTGCGGACGAGCTCCGCATCGAGGCCCGGGCGCAGCAGCTTCATCGGGTGCCTGTCGACGCTCATCCCGGTCGAGCGGTAGTCGGCGATCAGCCTCCCCCACTCCCCCAGCGGCTCCAGCTCGGGCGCCTCGGGCGGCTCCATCGGCAGCGCCAGCTGGGTGCCGTTGCCGTGCATCTGGCCGGCGCCGGTGACCCCGACCCGCCACAGCGCCTGGCGGCGGTCGCCCTCCCCGGGGCCGACCGGGACGCCGTCCAGCGCCCCCGCCCAGGCGAGCTTCTCCAGGCTCGGCAGGCCGACGCCGGAGCGGGAGGCGAGCTCGGCGATCCCTCCGTAGGGGCCGGAACGCTCGCGCTCTGAGACCAGCGCCTCCATCTCCTCCTTCTTCGCCCCCTTGACGTAGCCGAGGCCGACCCGCACCACCAGCCCGCCACGCGCATCGTCCTCTGTGCGCGGCGACTCGACGTGGCAGAGCACCCGGCTGCGGTTTACGCACGGCGGCGCCACCCTGATCCCCCGCCGCTGCGCCTCGTGGACCAGCGAGTCCGGCGGGTAGAACCCCATCGGCTGCTCGTTCAGCAGCGAGCAGAGGAACTCGGGCCCGTAGTGGATCCGCAGCCACGCCGACTGGTAGGCGAGCAGGCCGAAGGCGGCCGAGTGCGCCTTCGGGAAGCCGAAGCCCGAGAACCCCTTGATCTGGTCCCAGACCCGTTCGGCGATCTCCTCGGAGACGCCGTTGCCGGCGGCGCCGGCGAGGAAGCGACGCCGGTGCTCTTCGATCGCCGCCTCGGAGCGCTTGCGGCTCATCGCCCGCCGCAGCCCCTCCGCTTCGGAGGAGGAGAAACCGGAGAGCGCCATCGCCACCTCGATCACCTGCTCCTGGAAGACGATCGTCCCCAGCGTCTCCTCCAGCACCGGCTCCAGCAGCGGGTGCTCGTAGGGGATCTTGAACTCCGGATCCTCGCGCAGCGCCTTGCGCCTCTCTATATAAGGGTGGATGGCGCCGCCCTGGATCGGGCCCGGCCGCACCAGCGCCACCTGGACGATGACGTCGTCGAGGTCGCGCGGCTGGGTCCGCGGCAGCATCCCCATCTGCGCCCGGCTCTCGATCTGGAAGACGCCGGTGGTGTCGGCGGCGCGGATCGATTCGAAGGTCTGCTCGTCGTCGAGCGGGATCCGCGAGAGGTCGAGCCGCTCGCCGCGGGCGCGGCCGATCTCCTCGACGCAGCGCTCGACCGCCGAGAGCATCCCCAGCCCCAGCAGGTCGATCTTGAGGAAGCCGGCGTCGGCGCAGGAGTCCTTGTCCCACTGCACCGTCTGCCGCCCCACCATCGCCGCCGGCACCACCGGGCAGACGTCGACGAGCGGGCGGGTCGAGATCACCATCCCGCCCGGGTGCTGGGAGGAGTGGCGCGGCAGCCCCATGATCTCGTCGGCCAGCCGCAGCAGGACCCGCCAGCGCGGCTCCTTTGCGCGTCCGGGGCCGAGGGCGGCGACGAGGTCGCGCTCGATCTCGGCGGCGGTCCGCTCGTGGAAGCCGACCGTCTTAGCCACCCGGTCGATCTCCGCCGGCGGCAGTCCGAGCGCCTTGCCGAGATCGCGGACGGCGCCCTTCGGCCGGTAGGTCGGGAAGGCGGCGACGAGGGCGGAGTGCTCGCGGCCGTAACGCTCATGCACCCGCGGGATCAGGACCTCGCGGACGTCGCGCGGAAAGTCGAGGTCGATGTCCGGCATCGAGGTCGTTTCCTCGTTGAGGAAGCGGCCGGAGAAGAGGTCGGCCTCGACCGGGTCGACGTGGGAGAGGCCGGTCAGGTAGCAGACGATCGAGCTGACGCTGGAGCCGCGGCCGCGCCCCGGCGGCAGCACGCCGCGCGCCGACTCCGGGCCGCGCACCTCGGCAGCGACCTCGCGCGCCAGCTCGAGCAGGTCGCGGTGGAGGAGGAAGAACCCGGAGAGGCCGAGCTTGCGGATCGTCGCCAGCTCCTCCTCCAGCCGCCACTGCGCCTCCAGTAGGCGGGCGTTGCCGGCATAGCGCTCGCCGAGGTGGTGGTTGCAGAGGCGGGCCAGCTCGGCGTCGGCGCCGGGGTCCTCGCTGCCGGGATAGCGGTAGCCGAGCTGCTCGGTGAGGTCGAAGCGCAGGCGCTCGGCGATCCGCCCGGTCTCGGCGACCGCCTCCGGGCATTCGGCGAAGCGGGCGGCCATCGCCGCGGGCGAGGTGAGGGCGGAGGTCGAGTTGCCACGGCGGTAGGGCTCGGACTCCTCCAGCGTCTCGCAGCGGCCGATCGCGACGAGCGCGTCCTGCAGCGGCGAGCGGCGGCGGTCGTGGGCGTGGACGTTGCCGGTGGCGACGCAGGGGACGTCGAGGCGCTCGGCCAGCAGCGCCAGCCAACGGTTGCGGGCGCGGTCGCGGCGCCAGTAGGGACGCTGCAGCTCGACCCGGAAGCGGTCGCGGCCGAAGATGCCGAGCAGGCGGCGGCCGATCCGCTCCCCCGCCGCGGTGTCTCCCCGTTCGAAGGCACCCGCGACGGCCCCGTCCCGCGCGCAGCCGGAGAGACAGACCAACCCCTCGGCGTGCTCCTCCACCTGCTCGAGAGTCGCCCAAGGCTGCATCGAGGTGCGCGCCGTGTTGTCCCGCGTATGCGAATGGGCCGCCGTCAGCAACCGACACAAATTCCGGTATCCGACCTCGCCTTCGACCAGCAGCGTCAGGTGGAAGTCACGGTCCTCCTCCATCACCGTCAGCTCGGCGCCGGTGATCGGGCGGACGCCGAACCCTTTGCACGCGTGGGCGAACTCCATCGACCCCCAGACCCCGTCGTGGTCGGTGAGGGCAAAGGCGGGATAGCCCTGGGCGGCTGCGGCTGCGGCCAGCTCCATCGGGGTCGAGGCGCCGTCGAGGAAGGAGAAGGCAGAGTGCGCGTGCAGCTCGACGTACATGAACAGCCGACCCGATTCTCAGGCCCGCTGCCGGTACCAGCGCTGGGCGCGGGCGGTGCGGAAGACGGTGAGGGCGCGGCCGTCGCCGAGCGCCAGCTCGAAGTAGTGGCGCTGCAGCGGCTTCGGCGTCCACCAACGGTCCTCGACCAGCCACTCCTCCCGCACCGACTCGACCCTCTGGCCCTCGACTGTGCTCGGGGCACCGCCGGCGTCGGTGCGGACCGCCACCCGCTGGGGGGCATAGAGACGGCGGAGGCCCGGCATCAGAGCTCGGGGTAGGGGGTGAGCATCGCCCAGCGCTCGGGCACCCGCGAAGCGCTGTCGACGGGAAGGATCTTCAGCAATGCCTCGGCGCCCTGGACCGCCCGCACCTCCCGCACCGCGGCGCCGAGCCGGCGGCGCCGCGGCTCCGAACCGCCGACCGAGAGCTCGAGCTGGTCGCGGGCGGGCGGGCCGAGGCCGACCGCCCGCAGCCGCAGCGCGCTTGCCGGTCCCGGCAGCTCCTCGAGGCGGGGCGTGAGGACGTTGCGCAGCACCTTCGCCGAGGCGCTGGGGCGGCCGAGGCCCTGCTCGACGCTCCAACTTCCCCCGGTCGCCAGCCGCGCCCCCAGCCGCAGCCCGAGCAGGGTCCGCCCGCGGCGCTGCGGGACTGCCAGCAGGCGGTCGACGAGGAGTTCGAGGGCGCAGTCGAGCTGGCGGCCGGCGATCCCCTCCGGCAGCTCGATCTCCTCGCTGATCTCCTCGTGCGGGGTCCGCGGCCGCAGCGCCTCCTCCTCGCCGCGACAGAGGCGCAGCGCCTCGACGCCGAGCGGGCCGAAGCGGTCGGCGACCTGATCGGCGGAGAGGCGGGCGAACGCCTCCACCGTCTCGATCCCGAGGCGGCGAAGGGACTCGACCAGATCCTCGGCCTCGCGCTCAGGCCCCCGTAGCCGCGGCTGCAGCGCCGACACCGGCACCGGCCGCGGCCAGTCGCCGGCGGCGAGGAAGGCGGCGAAGCGGGTGCGGCCGGCGGCCAGCGAGATCCCCTCGCCCACCGCTCGCCGCGCTGCCGTCAGGACGCCGGCGCTGGAGTCGCCGTAGAGGCCGCGCAGACCGTCGAGGGCGAAGAAGGCCTCCCCCGCTCGCTCCGACTCGACGGCGGCGCCGATCGACTCCAGCGACTGCACCATCGCCTCGCCTAGCTCCGCTGCCTCGACCGGGTCGGGAAGATCGGCGCGCCCGGACCAAGGCCCCCCGGCACGGTCCGGGCGCGGCGGAGTCGCCACTCGTTCGTCGATGACGCAGGCGATCTCCATACGAACGTATGTTCGTCTCCTGCACCATAGAACTCCATAGCGGTAACCGCAAGGTCCAGCGCGCCCTCTCGCGAGCGCTATGAAGCATCGTTTCGCCGAATGCACCGATGGGCGAGAGCGCGAAGCCGTCATAGGGAGCCTGCAGGCACTTTCCTTGCCAACTCCAGAACGAATGACCGCGAGAGCCTCATTCATCCTTAAGTGACCCCTCCCCAAGCTGCGAGCGGTAGGCCTACCAAGATCTCAACGCCGGAGGAGAGGGAACATGCTTCGAATCTTTAGACCGCTCTGCACCACCCTTGTCGTTCTATTCGCGCTCGGAGCCTGTGCGCAGCTCTCATGGGCGGTACCGCTCACTGTCGAATCTGGAGCTGAATCCTTCGTGGGAGATCAAGATGGCAGTGTGCATGAATTCCTCAGTCCCAACCTATCGGTGAAATGTACGGGAGCGACCTTCGAAGGCTCGGTCAAATCTGAAGGCGGCCAAGCCAGCGAGTTCACGCTCGCCCCGACCTATAGTGGCTGCACCGCTAGCGGCTCCTTCGGCGAAGGAGCAACGGCGGATTGGAAAATGAATGGATGCACCTACACATTCACAACACCGTCTACAGTCAGCAACACAGGCGAAGTGCAATGGGACCCCGCCGACTTCCACATCCTCTGCCCCACCGAACACAGCATTGAATTTACACTCACAGCATTCGGTCTTAGCTTTTGCACGCAAAAAATCTCTGCGCAGACACCAACAGGGGGTCAGATAGCGGGGAGCAACCAGGGTACCTCGACCGCTATGGACGTCACACTCGCAGCAGCCCTCAAAGGTCTTCACTACTCGTCCGGCGGCTGCGCGGGCGGATCGGAACATATTGATGGTGAATACAGGGGAAACATTACACTGAGGGCTTATGCTGCCGGGGGGACCCAAAAGAACATCACATTCTCTCCCAAACCTCCCCCGGGCATCCCGATCACAGGTGACCAAGATGGCGGAGTGCAGCGATTTCAGACTCCGGAAGGAACCATCGAATGCACGACGGCTACCTTCTCCGCCTACAGCGAAACTGAAGTCTTGGGCGAGTTGACGGTAAAACCTCACTACACAAACTGCAGCACGTTCGGCTTCTCGAAAAACGACATCAATCTCAATGGATGTACCTATACATTCACAACCCCGGTGTCATTGGGGTCCGAAACCGTCACATGGGGTGGTGAACAGCTACACCTTGTCTGCCCGACCGGGTCTCAGATCGAAATCACACCGACATTCTTCGGCGCCAGCGTATGCACTCAATTAATTGGTCCTCAGACACCGACAGGCGGTCACATCGTAGGCGTGAACAAAACGAGCGAAGGAATCGTCGATGTGACACTGGAAATCACATTGAGCGGCCTTCATTACACCGGCACCGGCAGCTTATGCGGTAGCGCGACGACACATACCGATGGCTCTTTGTCCGGCAAAAGCACACTCCGCGGATTCAAAAACGAAGCTCATACCGAACTCCGGAGCATCAGGGTCACCTGATGCCCCTAGCGCGTCAGATTACTTGGTTTGACGAGCGACCTTGGCCGCTTCGGAACTGCCGAGGTAAGGCGTCAGGGTGAACTCGACCAGGTCCGGCAGGAGCGCCTCCAGCTCATCGGTGCGGTCGGCGAAGATGCGTCGCGAGATCAGCGAGACCATGCCGCCGACCAAGGCCTCCTCGGTCGTCGGCGAGAGGCCGGCGAGGACTTTCGCCGAACGGCCCTCGCGGCCGGCCTGGAGGTAGGGCACGAGGTTCTGGATCGCGCTGTCGTAACGCTCGACCACGACCGGCCCGGCGACCAGCGCCTCAACCATGCTGAGACGGGCGAGATGGGGCTCGGCGGTGAGGAAATCGAGCATCGCCGCGATCCCCGCCCGTACCGCCTGGGGCCACTCGTCCTCCTGGTCGAAGGCCTCCCCGACCCGGCGGCTCAGTTCGGCCATCACCGTGTCGTAGGCGGCGACGAAGCACTCGTCCTTGCTGCTGAAGTGCTCGTAGAAGGTGCGGCGGGAGACGGCGGCGTGGCGAGTGATGTGGGCGATCGTGGTGCCCGCGTAGCCATTTTCGGCGACGGCCTCCGCCAGCCCGGCGATCAAGCGCTCGCGCTGGTTGTGGGCGACGAACTCCCGCGGCAGCCCATGACGTCCAGGCGGTAGCCGCGCCAGCTCCGGCGGATACTCGGGAGCGTCGACTGACTGGTCCACTGAATCTCTCATTAGAGAACCGACGATACCGATTTGGACGAGTCGAACCCGATTTGGCCAATTGGCCAGTTTTTTGAGCTCAAAGTGCTGCGACCTCTCGAGCGCCCTCGGCACCCAGATAAGGCGTAAGGGCAAATTCCGATAGCTGCGGCAGCAGTTCCGAAATTGTGTCCAGCTGCGAGCTCGTCAAGCGCTGGTAGAGGATCCAGAAGACGCCGCCGATCAAAGCTTCCTCCAGTGTCGCCGGCAACTCCGGTCCGTGCGGCGAGACATCGCGTCCAAGTTTGAACAGGGAGACAAACGCCTGCTGCGACTCCTCGTAATGCCGGACTGCGCCGGGACCAGCGGAGAGGGCCTCGACCATGCAGGTGCGCGCCAGCGCCGGCTCCTCGACGACAAAACCGAGAAAGGCGCCGAGCCCGGCACGGACCCTCAGCGGCCACTCGTCAAAGGAACCCGCCGCCTCGACCACACGCTCCAGGGCAGCGGACATCGCAAACTCCTGGGCTGCGAGGAAGCACTCCTCCTTCGAGCTGAAGTTCTCGTAGAACGTGTTGCGGGCGATTCCGGCGCGCTTGACGATGTCGGCAACCGTCACTGCTCGGTAGCCCTGCTCCGAGGCCTCCTCGGCGAGCGCGGCGATGATCCGCGCGCGCTGGTGGCGGGTGATGAACTCACGCGGGAGCTGCTGCCTGCCGGGAAGTGGACGCGTTGTTGAGTTAGATCCCACGAACGGAACAGTACCGGAGTCGCATCGGAGGGTTATTGTCACGCCTGAACGGATACCGTTGAGGTACCGAAAGACTGACGATCGTTCTACTAACAATCGAGACCGGGCGGGGACCTTGACCGGAAAGCGGCAGCGCATTCTCCAGGGGATGCTGGAAGCAGTAGGGGCACGCGGCTATGAGCAGACGACGGTCCAGGACGCAATCGATGCGGCTGGCCTCTACCGGCAGGCCTTCTACGACTGCTTCGATGACAAGGAAGATTGCTACCTGCAGGCACTCGATGCCGGCGCCGCCTGGATCGAGCTGGCGATGCGGGAGGCCTCAGCCGGCAAGACGAGCTGGCGGGGGCAGTTACGGGGCTCGCTGGCGGGACTGCTGAACTTCCTCGACGAGCAGCCGGCGGTCGGCCGGGCACTCCTGGTCGAGGTCCACGCCGCCGGACCGGCAGCGGTGGACCGGCGGGCCGAGGCGATGCAGCGGGCGGCGGAGCTGATGGACCTCGCCCGCGAGGAGAGCAGCGCCGCCGCCCCGGCGATCTCCGCCGAGGCGGTCGTCGCCGGCATCCTCGCGGTGCTGCACGCTCGCCTCTCGTCCGAAAAGACGAGCGGCTTCAGCCTTCTCCTCCCCGAGCTGATGTATCTCGCGGTGCTTCCGTACTTCGGCGTCGAAGTCGCCGCGGCCGAGCTTCGCGGCGAGGTGCTCTAGAGCTTTTAGGCGCCCTCGCCGTGGCGACCCTCACCGGCGGCGAAGCGGGCCGCTCCGCGGGCCGCCACTTCGAGCACCTCGCGGCCGATTCGATGCTCGAGCGCGAGACCGTCGGCCAGCGGTTGACCGAGGCCCTCGAGCGTGGCGCGGCGATCGCTCAGCATCGTCTCCTGGGGGAAGGCGGCGATCCGCTCCGCCCAATCGAGGGCCCGCTCGAGGTGCCGGCCCGGCTGGGCCAGCTCGTTGACGAGTCCGATCCGATGCGCCTCCTCGGCCTCGACGGCGCGGCCGCTGAGGATCATCTCCATGGCCCGGCCGAGGCCGACCACCCGCGGCAGCCGCTGGGTCCCGCCGTCGATCAGCGGAACCCCCCAGCGGCGCTCGAAGCAGCCGAAGACGGAATCGGCGGTCGCGATCCGCAGGTCGCACCAGAGCGCCAGCTCGAGCCCGCCGGCGAGACACCACCCCTCGATCGCCGCGATCGCCGGCTTCGCGGGGGTGAGCCGGGTGAAGCCCATCGGTCCGCCGGGGTGATCGACGTCCAGGTCCATCGCCTTGAGGTCGGCGCCGGCGCAGAAAGCCTCGCCGCCGGCGCCGGTGAGGACGAGTACGCGGGCGCCGTCGTCGGCCTCGAAATCCTCCAGCCCGCGGCGCAGGGCGGCAGCGGTCGCAGCGTCGACGGCGTTGCGCCGCTGCGGTCGGTCGATCGTCAGGACAGCCGCGGCCCCCTGGCGCTCGTAGCGAACCTCGTCGCGCATCCGCGCATCGTCCCACAGCAGCCGCAGAGGAAGGGAGCGGGCGGGCTAGTCGCGGCGCGGATCACGGGGTCGCAGCGACGCCCGACTCCCAGAGGGTGCGCCCCGGTCGCCGACCGAGAAGGGCAGGACTTCCACGGTCGGGCGCAACGGTAGGAGTCGCCCCGGACGAGAAAGGCAAACAAAAACGGCCGGGGATGACGCTCGTATGCCTGCCGTGCGCGTAGCCTTCGCGCTCAGAAGCTCGTGGCGCCACCTTCGAGACTGCCTTCCCGCTTGGCTTCCGCGGGGGCCGGTCTCTCCCGGTCGCAGAGCGAACTTACTCCTGCCTGCTGCCGGGCGCCAGGGGTGCCGCCACGAGGGTCCCGCAAAGAGCGGACAAAAGAAGGAGTGTGGGGGCTTGCGGCGCTGGAGGGCGCCTCGGAGCTACCCTCGTCGGGTGCGGATTGACGAAATCATCTCTGAGCGGCGGCCGACCTTCTCGGTCGAGTTCTTCCCGCCGAAGACTGCGGAGGCGACCGAGCAGCTCTACGAGACGGCGCGGGAGCTGCGCAAGCTGGATCTCGACTTCGTCTCCGTCACCTACGGCGCCGGCGGCTCGACCCGGGACGGGACGGTGGAGATCGCCCGGGCGCTGAAGGACGAGATCGGGTTCGAGACGATGGCCCACCTCAGCTGCGTCGGCGAGACGACCGACGGCCTCGCCGCGACCCTCGACCAGATCGAGGCGGCGGGAATCGAGAACGTCTTCGCCCTGCGCGGCGATCCCCCGCGGGGACAGGAGGACTTCGTCCAGCTCGAGGGCGGACTCGGCAGCGCCGCCGAGTTGGCCGCCTTCATCTCGGCCGGCTGGAACTTCGGCATCGGCGGCGCCTGCTTTCCGGAGGTGCACCCGGAGGCGCCCGACCTCGAGACCGACCTCCGCTACCTGAAGACCAAGGTCGACGCAGGGGCCGGCTTCCTGATCACCCAGCTCTTCTTCGACAACCAGGTCTACTTCGATTTCGTCCGCGCCGCCCGGGCGCAGGGGATCGAGGTGCCGATCATCCCCGGCGTCATCCCGGTCGCCACCTTCGCCCAGACGAAGCGCATCTGCGACCTCTGCGACGCGACGATCCCACCGGCGCTGGAAGCGGCTTTCGAGGCGGCGGGGGGCGACCCGGAGCGCGAGTTCGAGCTGGGAATCGCTTACGCGGCGCAGCAGTGTGCCGAGCTTCTGATCGCCGGCGCGCCCGGGATTCAGTTCTACGCGCTGAACCGGGCACCGGCGACGCGAGCGGTCCTGGCGGCGCTGAAAGCCTCGCGCCCGTGGGAGCGGATCCGGGGTGACGCTGCCGAAATGCAGCAAGCGGATTAATCTATTGCGCCATGGGCAAGGGTGAGCGCGAAAGAGAACGGCTGCGGGAAGAGCGGATCGCCGCGGAAAAAAGCGAGAGCAAGTCGGGGCGCAACCGGCTGCTGATCGGCTACGCGGTCGTCGCCACCGCAGTCGTCGCGATTGCCGTCGTCGTCTTCCTCCTGGTCAGCGGCGGCGGCGACAGCAGCAGCGCCGGCAACGGCAAGACCGACAGCGGCGGCGCCCACATCAACCTCGACGAAACGATCGGCAACACCAACGGCGTCCAGCCCGACGAGCGGGCCGGGATCGTCCCCGCAGCGCCGAAGGAGACCGACCTCAAAGTCGCGGCGCGGAAGGCGAACTGTGAACTGCGTCTGAAACTGCCGGACGAGGGGCACACCCATCTGCCCCCCGAAGCCGAAGAACCCAACTACAAGACCAGCCCCCCGTCTTCGGGGAACCACGTCGAACCGCCCTTCCAGCAGGCCGACGGGGCCTACTCGGGAGAACCGAAACAGCTCGACGCCGTCCACTCGCTCGAGCACGGCCGGATGTCGATCGAGTACTCGCCCGACCTGCCCGAACAGGCGCAGCTGGAACTGAAGGGCCTCTACGACACGATGTACGGGGCGACGCTGCTCTTCCCCTACAAGGAAATGGTCTACGACGTCGCCGCCGTGACCTGGACCAACGTGCTCGCCTGCAAGGAATACAAGGGCCAGCCGACGCTCGACGCGATCCGCGCCTTCGGCAAGGAAACCTGGGGCAAATATGGCGGCGAGCCCGTCTTCGGCTTCAAATTCAGCGGCCCGACCCCGGCCGAACCCGAAGAAGGCTGAGCTAACCAGCGCGGTAGGCCGGGAAGTAGCCGCCGGCGTCGCGACCGCGGCTGAGCTGCTCGTAGGCCTCGGGGTCGCAGACGATCTCCGAGGTGTGCCAGGTGAGCTGGCGGTTGGCGAAGCCACGCTTGAACTCCTCGAGGGCGTCGCCCGGGGTGATGCCGCCGCCGAGGTTGAGCGGCAGGCCGAGCTCGGCGGAGTGCTCGACGAGGCGAGCGACGATGTTCTTCATCGGCGAGTCGCGGAGGTGCGAGTCGGCGCTGCCGCTGAGGTAGTAGTGGAGGAAGCCGTCGCTGACGGTTGCGATCGAGGCGGCGGCGAGCTTGCCGTCGGGGGCGGTCGCGAGGGCGAGCCAGGTGTGCGGCGCCGCCAGCACCCGCTCGAAGTAGGCGGCGCCGAAGAAGTAGTGCTCGGCGGCGGCGGCGCGCCGCATCGTCTGCTCGTAGACGGCGAGGAAGCCGGCCCGCTGCTCGGCGCTCGCCTCGTCGCCGGGGACGAGCTCGAGGACATAGCCGGCCTCGAGATTGCGTCGGACCTGCCGCCGGTCGCTGGGCCGGCTCTTCGGCGGCAGCTCCGGGTCTGCAATCTGAACCACATTCCGCTCCGTCGCATCGACCAGCGGCGACGGCCCGAGGGCATGGCGGATGAAGACGCTGACCAGACCGCTACCACCGAAATCTATCTCCGCCGGTGGGAGGGTCGGGGGGGGGCCCCCGCCGGCCACGCCCAAAACCAGCGGAGCGAGCCCGGGCCGGGGGGGGTGGGCCCCCCCCCACCCCCCACCCCCCACCCCCCCCGCCCCCCCCCCGCGGCGGTTGGGGTGGCCCCCCGACCCTCCCTCCAAGCCAGCCCCGGGTATCCATACGGCGAGGTCGCATCGCGCCCATCCGTTCCCGGAATCTCGCGGACGATCAGCGGGCCGACGAGCTCCCCCTCGTCGCTCTCGATCCGCAACGAGTGGGTGACGCCCTCGGCCTCGAGGAACCGGGGCGAGCGGAAGAACTGGTCGTCGGCCGCGGCCGCTCCCGCGTCGGCGATCAGCTCGGCGCGGGCGAGGCTCACTGGAGCAGGTCTGCGGCGGCGGCTCGGAACTCGTCCGGCAGCACCCCCCAGACCTCGCAATCGTCGGGCGGGCCGTCCTTGCGGGCGAGGTGCGAGCGCATCGTCCCCTCGTGCTTCCAGCCGAGCCCGGCGACGGTCTTCTTCGCCACCTCGTTGCGGGCGGGGATGCGGCCGTAGACCCGGTGGGCGCCGTACTCGTCGAAGGCCTTGGCGATCGTCAGCGCCTCGGCGCGGCGGCCGACGCCCTTGCCGCGAACGTCGTCGCCGATCAGGGCGCCGAGCTCCGGCGCGGTCTGGCGGAAGAGCCCGTAGAGCGCCGTGAACCCGACCGGCTCCTCGTAGCCCGCGACGACGATCGCGAACTTGCGGTCTTCGCCGGAGTCGTCCATCGCCCGCCGCACCCAGGCTTCGGCTTCCTCCAGCGAAAAGCCTTCCCGCTGCTCCATCAGCGAGCCGATCGCCGCCGGGTTGTTGAACCAGCGGTGGACGGCGGGCGCATCGCCGGGCTCGAACGGGCGCAGGGTCACGTCGGGGCGATCAGTCACGGCAAAACCCTATTTCAGTCCGGCGCCAGGCCCTGGCCGGTGAGGACCAACCCCAGCGTCCGGGCGAGGATGCGGGCGTCGAGGGCGAGGCTGCGGTGGTCGACGTACCAGACGTCGAGCTCGATCCGCTTCTCCCAGGGGATGCCGGCGCGGCCCTGGACCTGGGCCCAGCCGGTGATCCCGGGCAGCACCTCGTGGCGGCGTTTCTGATGCGGGGTGTAGTCGTCGACCTGGGCCTTGAGCGTCGGGCGCGGGCCGACGATCGCCATCTCGCCGCGGAGGACGTTGACGAGGTTGGGGATCTCGTCGAGCGAGGCGCGGCGGAGGAGCCGGCCGGGGCCGGTGACCCGCGGGTCGTCACGGTAGACGACCTTGCCGACGCCGACCGGGTCGGAGCCCTGGACCATCGTCCGCAGCTTCCACATCTCGAACTCGCGGCCGGCGAGGCCGACGCGGCGCTGGCGGTAGATCACGGGGCCGCGGCTGCTGAGCTTGATCGCGATCGCGGCGACGAGGAGGACCGGCGAGAGGATCGCCAGGGCAAGGGTGGCGATGAGGACGTCGAGCGCGCGCGGCATCAGCGGGTCCCGGCTGCCTTCTCCCAACGGCCACCGGCGCCGTGGCGGAGGCGGTCCCAGAGACCGGCGGCGATCGAGGTGGTGGTGAGGACGTAGTAGCGGGCGATGCGGAAGGGGACAAAGGGAAGGAAGCGGCCGAGCGCCGCGGCTGCCAGGAGCGCCAGCTGGAGGGCGAAGGTGAGCACGTAGAACCAGCCGTCGCCGAGGAGGAGGGCGTTGGCGAAGAGCGCCAGCAGGTGCAGCAGGGGGCTGAGGTAGCGGAGCAGGCGGTGGGAGAGGATCTCGAAAGCGAAGAGGGGTGGGTAGCCACGGGGGGAGAGCATCCCTTCGCCGGCGACGATGTCCCAGAGGCCGACCATCATCCGCCGTTTGCGGGCGAACTCGCCCTCGACCGTCGGCACCATCTTCTCCTCGGCGCGGGCCGCCGGTGCGTAGCGGGAGCGGAGGCCGCGCTTGGCGAACGCGAAGGGGAAGCTGAGATCGTGGCTGCCGGAGGGCGCGAGCGGGACGTAGGCGCTGCGGCGGACCGCGTAGATGGCGCCGTTGCCGGCGGTGATGCCGCCGAGCGCGGACTCCATCTCCCGCACCGCCATCTCGTAGCGCCAGTAAGCGCCCTCGAGGTTGTCGCCGCCGGGGTCGAGGAAGCGGACCTGGCCGCAGACGTAACCAACCTTCGGATCCACGAAGGGAGCAACGAGCTGCCGCAGCGCGTCGGGGGCCCAGGTGCTGTTGGCGTCGGAGAAGGCGAAGACCTCCCCGGTCGCCCGCTCGGCGCCGGCGTTGAGGGCGGCGATCTTGCCGCCGGGCGGCAGCTCGAGGACGAGGTCGGCACCGGCGGCGCGGGCGCGTTCGGCGGTGGCGTCGCTGGAGCCGTCGGAGGCGACGATTACCTGCAGGCGCTCGCGCGGGTAGTCGAGCGCCAGCGCGTTGGCGACTTTGGCGGCGATCACCCCCTCCTCGTCGTAGGCGGGAACGATCAGCGAAACCGTCGGCACCCCCTCCCCTTCGGCGTCGTTTCCAGACTTTTGGCCCCTATAGGAACCCAAATGCTGGAAACGACCGCGGCGGGTGAGGGTCCAGAGGAGGAGTGGGTAGCCGAGGTGCGTGTAGAGGAGGGCCCCGGCGCTGAGCCAGAGGACGATCGCCGCCGGGGTGCTCATCGCCACCCTCCCTCTCTATCCGTCTCGATCAGCTCGCGGTAGAGGTCGAGGTGGAGGCGGGCGGACTCGTCCCAGGAGAAAGGACCCGCGGCGGCGAGGGTTGCGGCGGCGGCGAGCTCGGCGCAGGCCGGCTCGTCCTCGATCAGGTCGGTGAGCGTGGCGGCGAGCTCGTCGACGTCGCCGGGCGTGACCAGGCGGGCGGCGCCGGTCGCCGCCACCTCGGGGAAGCCGCCGACGCCGCTGAGGACCAGCGGCTTGCCGAAGGCGAGGCCGGTGTAGAGGACACCGGAGTGCTCGGCGTCGAGGTAGGGCAGGACGACGAGGTCGGCGCGGCGGAAGATCGCCGGGATCTCGGCCTCGTCGACGAAGCGGGTGAGGAAGCGGACGTGGCCGCCGGCCTCGGCCGCTAGACGGCGCAGCGACCCGACGTCCATCCGCGGGTTGCCGACGACCCAGAGCTCGGCCTCGCTCCGTGGGGCGATCCGGCCGAATGCCTCGATCAGGTCCTCGATCCCCTTATAGGGGCGGATCAGGCCGAACGAGAGGATCACCGGGCCCTCAGCTCCCTCGAGCTCGGCCGGCAGCGGCTTCTCCTCCGGCAGCTTCGTCAGGTAGTCGAAGGCGCCGTGAGGAATCACCCGGACCCTCGCCGCGTCCAGCCCGACCTCGTCGCGCAGCCGGGCGGCGCTGTGCTCGGAATGGGCCACGACGGCGTCCATGCTGCCGAAGACGCGGCGGGCCGAGCGCAGCTGCCGGCGGCTCGGGCTCGGCGGGAGGATGTAGTGGGCGGTGAGGACGCGCGGGCGCTGCGGGGGCAGCAGGTGGACGTCAAGCGACGGGATCGTCAGCCACTGGTAGTGGACGACGTCGGCGTCGAGGACACGGCGCAGGCGCAGCATGTCCGGGATGTGCTCGGCGGCCTTGAATGGCAGGCGGGCCGGGGCGTCGAGGCCGCGAGTGGCGGTGCGGCGGTAGAAGCGCTCGTCGACGCGGTAGCCCTCGGCGGGAGGCACCGCTCCATGGAGGAAGCGGGTGGTCAACAGCTCGACCTCGGCGCCGGCGCGGGTGAGCGCCGCCGCCAGCGCGCGGTCGTATGGCGGCGTGAATGCCGAGGGATCGACGAGTTGGACCTTCATAAACCCGGTGTGTACGGGTGGACCCTTACACCTCGCCGCGGATTATCGTGAGCCCCTTGCCCCCCACGCTCTCCTACTGCGTCGTGAACACCAACGGCCGCGAGTACCTGCTCGCCTGCCTGGCCGCGATCGAGTGCACCCATCCCGCCGGAATCGAGTGCGAGATCCTCGTCCTCGACAACGCCTCCGAGGACGGCTCCGCCGAGGCGGTACGCGGGCTCGGCGGCGAGATCGGGCTGATCGCGCTCGAGCAGCGGATGGGCAAGGCCGAGAACGACTCGACGCTGATGCGGGAGGCACGAGGGAAGTACTGCCTGCTGCTGAACGAGGACTCCGAGCTGCGGCCGGGAGCGGCCGAGGCGCTGGTGGCAGCTCTCGACGCCGACTCGAAAGCCGGTGCGGCGACGGTGCAGCTGCTCGACTCCGACGGATCGCCGACCCCCTCCGCATGGCGCTTCCCCGGCGTCGGCACGGCGGCGGTCGGCGCCCTCTTCCTCCACCGCCGCTTCACCGTTCAGAGCAAGGGCAACGAGACCCGCCGGGTCGACTGGGCGCAGTCAAGCGCGCTGATGGTCCGCCGCGAGGCGGCTGCCGCGGTCGGCTACATGGACCCGGCCTTCTTCGTCTACTACGACGAGTGCGACTTCGCCAAGCGGCTGGCGGAGGCCGGGTGGCACTCGCTCTTCGTCCCCGCCGCCGAGGCAATCCACCACGACCAGCTCTCGACCGACCTCGCCAAGGGCCTGCCACGGATCGTCGAATTCCACCGCAACCGCGACCTCTACATGCGAAAGCACCACGGCCCCGTCGCCGCCCTGACCGTCCGGCTCCTCACCGCCTGGACCTACGCCCTGCGAGCCTTCGCGGCGGCGGTCCTCCCCGGCCGCTCAGCGCGGATCATGTGGGCCCACGCCCGCCAAGCGCTCTTCCCCGGCCGCGGGGAATCACTGCGGGATCGAGCTGGTTCCGTGGTTCCTTAGTCCGGATATACAGGACAAAAGAACCACGGAACTACATGCGGGCGTCTTCGTCTAGTTGCTCGGCCTCGTAGGTCTCGGGGATGCGGCCGTCTATGGCAGCAGGCTGGGTCCGGAGCGCGGCGAGGCTCGCCATCACCTCGCGCGGCTGCCGCAGGCGCGCCAACCACTCGCGCTCTTCGTCGCTGAAGAAGCCGCTGAGCCAGAGGATGAGGGGGTAGGCGGCGAAGAGGCCGATGCGGATCAGCAGGCCTACCGCGCCCTCGGTCGGGACAAGCATTTCGGCGAGGCCGACCAGCGCCACGACCGTCAGCACGACACGCAGCAGCCTCCCCCACTCGTAAGGCACCGGGAAGAGGCGCTGGGTGAAGCTGTACATCAGCCCCAGCACCACCAGGTAGGAGGCGACCAGGGCGAGGGCGGCGCCGACGATTCCCAGCGGCGGCACGAGGACGAGGTTGAGGGCGACGTTGACGACGAGGGCGCCGACCGCTGCCGGCAGGTTGAACTCGGTGCGGCCGGTGCGTCCGAGGATGACGACGAGGACGAGGTAGAGCGCATAGAGGGTGACCGCGGTGGCGACGAGGCCGATGACTTCGTGGGAGTCGAAGAACCGCGGCGTCGTCAGGGCGCGGACGATCCAGCGCGAGAACAGCCACATGCCGGCGACGACGAAGGCGCAGCCGGCGACGAAGAGGGTGACGACGCCGGCGTAGAAGCGCCGCGCCTCGCCGTCGTCGCGGATCGAGTAGGCGAGCGGCGGCCAGGCGAGCTGAAAGCCTCGGACGAGGACGTTGACCGCCTGCGCGAACCTGACCCCGAGCGAGTAGAGCCCGGCCTCGGCGAGGCCGAGGGAACGGGCGATGATCAGCCGATCGACGAAGTTGAGCGCATAGAGCGATACCTCGGCCGGCATCGTCGGCAGGCCGAAGCGGAAGAGCCGCCGCAGCAGGGCCGGCTCCGGCCAGAGCGAGAGGCGGCGCCACTGCAGGGCGATGAGGACGAGGACGAAGGCGCCGCCGCTCGCGTAGCTGCCGACGAGCAGCCCGCGGGCGCCCTCTTCGAGGCCGACGACGAGGGCGACGGTCAGCGCGATCGCGGCGACGACGTTGAGGATCGTCGTCAGGAAGAAGGCGCGGGCGCGCTCGTCGAGCCGGAACAGGGTCAGCATGAACTCCCACATCGTCAGCACCCAGAGGCCGCCGATCGCGATCCGCACGAGTTCCGCCCCCGAGACGCCGGGCGGCAGTTCCTTCGGGTCGAATAGCAGTTCGGAGAGCGGTCCCGCGAGCGGCAGCGCGACGAGGGCGCCGAGCGTGGCCAGCCAGAAGAGGCCGGCGAAAGTCCCCTTGACGACCCGGGCTGGGTCCTCCTCGTCGAGGTAGTAGAAGCGCAGGATCGCCTCGAGGAGCCCGAAGCGGACGATGATGCTGGCGGTGACCACCGCGGCGAAGAGGATCTCGGCGGCGCCGAGATCCTTCGGCGTCAGGTAGCGCGTGTAGAGCGGCAGCAGCGCGACCGCGATGACCTTGCTGAGGATGCTCGCGGCCGTATAGGCGGCCCCCGTCGTCGCCAAACGGCGCAGGTATCCCGACATGCGAGAACCCTAGGCGGGGCGGCGGATCACCGGGTCATCGCCCGCGGCCGCATGAGCCAACGACGCCCCTACAGCCAGCAGCACCCACGTAATCGGATCCTCGAAGAACCCGGCGTACGCCAGCGTGTGAACCAGCAGAGCAACGAACGCGGCCAATACTGCGGCCCTAGCGGCTAACGCGGTGGGTGGCGACGATGCGGGACCCCCGCCTTTTTGCGGGGGGGCCGTATCGGAGACAGGACCCGCCGCCCGAGCGCTACCAGGCCACAACCCTTTGCCGAGCGTCCCCAGCGCAACCACGATCAGAGCGAGGTAGGCGATCAAGCCGATGAGCCCCTGCTCAGCTGCGACCGTCACCGGCTCGGTGTGAGAGACGGTGACCGGGGCGTCTTTGTTCTCCCGGTGTTCCTTGTAAGCGGCCTGGAAGGAGCCCGAGCCGTAGCCCCAGACCGGGCGTTCGGTGAAGAGGTCGGCGCCACCCGAGATGAGGCTGCCGCGGCCGCTGAGATCGACGTTGACGCGGTCCGGGGTGATCTTGCCCGAGCCACCGACGAGGAGGACTACGAGGATGGCGCCGACGAGGCCGACGCCGACCGCGGCGAGCGTCCACTTCGGGCTCCAGCGGATCGCCGCGAGCACCGCGAGGCCCGCGAGCAGCGCCAGGAAGCTCGACTGCGAGTAGGTGGGGACGAGGCCGATGAAGAGGACGGCGATCAGGCCGGTGAGCAGCCAGAAGGCCTCCCGGGTCCGCGCCCAGAGCATCGCTGCGGTGGCGATCGTCGTCACCAGCGCCAGGTAGCGCCCGTAGACGTTCGGGTCCCAGAAGGCCGAGTTGACGCGGAAGTAGGTGTGGAATTCGTTCGAACGGATGATTTGGTCGTTCCAGAAGAGGCTCCGCGTCAGCAGCTCGACGCCGCCGATCGCGACGAAGAGCGACGCCTCGGCGCCGATCACGATCAGCGCCCAGCGCAGCAGCCGCGCGTCCCACTGGACCTCGCGCAGCAGCCGGTAGGCGAGGGTGAAGGGGATGAAGAAGAAGCAGACGTTCTGCAGCCCCTTGGAGAAATCCTCCGAGTAGAGGGCCTGGAGGGCGAAGAGGAGGACGACCGCGGCCAGCAGCCAGGCGAGCGCCCGCGGCGGGTGCCCAGGCGGCGGGTCCGACCAGTCGCGCAGCAGGGTCGCAACGACGGCAGCCGCGATCACCAGGTAGAGCGGGACCAGCAGGTTGGCGGTGTCGCCGCCGGCCGTGAGCGGGACGCGGAACGGAATCGCGAAGACGATCGCCAGCGGCATCACGATCGGCCGGCGACGGAAGGCGTAGGTGAGAACGGCGATCGCGATGGCGGCGAGAGCGAGAAGAGCGACGGTCCGGCCCTCGTCGTGGCGCAGGTCGACGATCTGGGCCGTGTGCCACTGGTCGCCGAGGATCAGAACCGGGAACAGCCCCATCGCCAGCACCATCAGCAACGCCCGCGGCCGTCCCGGCGGCAGCAGGATCGCGGCGGCGCTGGCGCCGGCGGCGATCACCAGGCCGACGCCGGCGAGGACGTCGCTCACGGGGCCACCCCGCCGGAGCCGCCCTTCGTTCCGCAGCGCGACTTCACGCCCTGCTTCGCCCGGTGCAGCCGGATCACGCCCGGCGTTACCAGCGTGCGATCGGAGCCGAGCTTGACCCGCAGCTTGTAGCGCCCCTGCGGCGCCGTGCCGCCGCCGCGCTGGCGCCCGTCCCAGTAATAGGTGTGGAACGAGTAGCGCTTGAAGAAGGCGTCGCGGTCGAGGGTGACGACGACCCTGCCGCCGGGCTTGATCACCTGCACGCTGCCGTCGTCGCTGATCGTCGTCCGGAAGCGGATCCGCACCCGGTCGTAGACGCAGTCGCCGTTCGGCGTGAAGGGGTGGACGGGGTCTTCGGGTTCGAGGACCGGCGCTCCGACGAAGCTGACTTTGTCGAGGACGAGTGGGTCGCGCTTGACCCGCTGCGAGTAGGCGAAGGCGGCTAGCGTCGCGAGGACGAGGAGGGCGAAGACGACCGCGGCTGGGGAGAAGCGCCCCCGCCGGTCATTCAGCCGCTTCGGCATTGTCCTCGCCGACGACGAGGGCGACGTCGGCTCCGGCCGAGACGGATTCGATTTCCCCATTCATCAGCTGCACCTTCGGGATCCCCACCTGCTTCGCCACCTTGCGGGCTTCGGCCTTGTGGCCGCGCTTGAACATGACGACGCTTTCTTCGAAGCTGGCGCTGCTGTTGGTGATCGCTCCGAGCTCGAAGCCCTTGGCCTCGACTTCGTGGCCGAAATCGGCGGCGAGGCCGTCGGTCGAGGTGCCGTTGAGGACGGCGACTTCGATTTCGCCCGGCTTCATCTTCGCCGCCGCCTGCTTGGAGCCGTTGCCGCCTTCGGCGCCGTCGTCACCGCTGAGCAGGAAATAGGCGGCGGCGCCGACGATCGCGAGGATGACGACGAAGAGGGCGACCAGGGAGCTCGGCCGCGAGGCGGTCTCGCCGAAGCCGGAGAACCAGCCGCGCATCCGTTCGCCGCGGCCCTGTTCGGGCTCCCCCTCCTCGCGCCGGCGGCGGCGCTCCTCGCGACTGGAGACCGTCTGCTGTTCCTGGGTCCGAGCCTGCTCCAGCGCCCGCAGCTCCTCCGCCCGCTGGGCGGCGATCGTCGAGGTCTGCTCCTTGCGCTCGGCGTCGCGCTCGGGAGCCGAGCCGGCCCACTCGCGCAGGCGGCGGATGTCGCGCCCGTGGGTGAACGAGAGGAGTGCCAGGACCGCAAGCCCGAGGAACGCGGCCAGCCCGGCGAAGGCGCCGATCCGTTCGACCGCCTCGAGCATGGTGGCGCTGACGACTTGTGCGATCACGGCGATCAAAGTGGCTGCGAGAGGCTATTCGTTGGGAAGGACCGTCGCAGCGTCGCCGCCCGGCGAGGCGATCATCTCGACCACCCGCTCGGCCAGATTGGCCTCGTCGCCGGCCATCACCAGGTGTTCGAGCTGGGCCAGCGTCGAATCGACCCACTCCTGGTCGATCGCCTTCTTGCGGACCGCCCGGTTGATCCGCCGCGCCGCCGTCGGCTGCACGTCCTCGCCGTCGGAGAAGAGCGTCTCGTGCAGCTTCTCCCCCGGCCGCGGCTGCGTGAACTCGACGGCGATGTCCTTCCCGGGCTCGTAGCCGGCGAGCCGGATCATGTTGTGGGCGAGGTCGACGATCTTCACCGGCTCGCCCATGTCGAGGACGAAGACCTCACCCTTGCCGGCGCCGATGTCGCCGGTCCTGATCACCAGCTGCACCGCCTCCGGGATCGTCATGAAGTAGCGCGTCATCTCCGGGTGGGTGACGGTGACCGGGCCACCACGCTCGATCTGGCTGCGGAAGATCGGGACCACGCTGCCGGAGGAGGCGAGGACGTTGCCGAAGCGGACCGAGGCGAAGCGGGTCTCCGGGTATTTCTCCCCCGCGGCCTGGACGATCCACTCGGCCATCGCCTTCGAGGCGCCCATCACCGTCTGCGGGTTGACCGCCTTGTCGGTGGAGATGAGGACGAAGCGCTCGACCTTCGAGGCGGCCGCGGTCTCGGCGGTGACCCGGGTGGCGATCGCGTTGTTGCGGACGGCCTCGAGCGGGTTGGCCTCCATCAGCGGCACGTGCTTGTAGGCAGCGGCGTGGAAGACGATGTCGGGCTTGAACCGGTGCATCACCTCGAGCATCCGGTGCGGCTCCTTGCAGTCGGCAAGCACCGACTCGCAGCTGGCGAAGTGGCGCTCCTCGACCATCTCGCGGTCGATCTCGAAGAGGTTGTCCTCGGCGTGGTCGAGCATCACCAGCAGGCGCGGTTTCACCTGCGCGATCTGGCGGCAGAGCTCGGAGCCGATCGAGCCGCCGGCGCCGGTGACGAGGACGATGCGGTCGCGGAGGTAGGCGCCGACCCGGTCGATCTCGCGGACGATCGGCTCGCGACCGAGCACGTCCTCTACCCGGACCTCGCGCAGCTGTTTGTTCAGCTGGACGCCGCCGCGGAGCAGCTCGAAGACGGTCGGCAGGGTGCGGACGGTGACGTCGCGGTTGCGGCAGGCGGCGACGATGCGGCCGCGCAGGTCGCCGGGGGCCGAGGGGATCGCGATCACCACCTCGTCGGGGTTGGTCTCGTCGAGGATCTTCTCGATCTGCTTGGTCGAGCCGAGCACCTTCAGGCCCAGCATCCGCATCCCGCGCTTGCGCGCGTCGTCGTCGACGAAGCCGATCGCGGTGGCACCGAGGTTGGGGTTGAGCTGCAGCTCGCGGACGACCATCTGGCCGCCGGAGCCGGCGCCGACGACCAGCACCTCGTGCTTGGGCAGGCGGGCGCCGCGGCTCGGGCGTTCGACGATCAGCCGCACGGCGAGGCGGGCGCCGGCGATCAGGATCAGGGTGAGGATGAAGTCGATCACCTCGACCGAGCGCGGCAGCGTGTGGGCGAAGGGCTTGGCGACGGCGAAGACGACGACCAGGAGGGCACTGGCGACGGCGACGGCGCGGAAGATCAGCATGAAGTCACGGCCGCTGACGTAGCGCCACCACTTCTGGTAGAGCCCGAAGCCGGCGAAGACGATCAACTTGCCGGCGACGACGAAGCCGACCGACTGCGCGAAGAGGACCTCGTAGCGGTGGGGCCAGCCGTGCGGCTGGTCGAGGAAGCGCAGCTGGAAGGCGAGGAAATAGGCCAGGGCCACGAGCACGGCGTCGGCCGCGACCTGCAGAACCCGGTTGCGGTAGACGGGGTGGTTCAACCGGCGCATCGACAGCTGAGTTTACGGTGCCTTGAGGTGAATCCATACGATGTGGCGCGAATGGGTCCCCTTCTGCTCGCCTCGGTCACCGACAAGGTCGTCGAACCGATCATCGAAGTCGCCACCGACTTCATCGGCTCCGCCGGTGAGGCCGCCGTCTTCCTGCTGATGGTCCTCGAGTCGGCCTGCATCCCGGTCCCGAGCGAGGCGATCATGCTGTTCGCCGGCTTCGCGGTCTCGAAAGGCGAAATGACCCTCTTCGGGATCGTCGCCGCGGGCGTCCTCGGCAACCTCGTCGGGTCCTGGATCGCCTACGCCGTCGGCTACTACGGCCGCATCGACCTGCTGGAAAAAAACAAGCTGATCCACATCAGCCCCAAGCACCTGAAATGGGCCGACGACTGGTTCGCCCGCTATGGCAACGCCACCGTCTTCTTCTCGCGGATGCTGCCGATCATCCGCACCTTCATCTCGCTGCCGGCGGGGGTGGCGAAGATGCCGTTCTGGCGCTTCAGCGCCTACACGCTGCTCGGCTCGATCCCCTGGGTGCTGATGCTGGCGATCGTCGGCGAAAAGGTCGGCGACAACTGGGAAGACTGGCGCCACAAACTCGGCTACCTCGACTACGTGGTCCTGGCGGCGATCATCGCCGGCATCGTCTACTGGCTGGTCAAGCGCCGGAGCGACGGCGGCGATCCCGGCGACGGTGAGCCGGCGCCCCGGCCCGACAGCGAGCCCGCCGGCAGCAGAGGCGCTTGAGCGGGATCCCCGCCCCGCGCGCGGTCGCCCTCGGGATCGTCCAAGGGCCGGCGGAGCTGCTGCCGGTCTCGAGCTCGGCCCACATCGTCCTCGTCCCCTGGCTGGCCGGCTGGGACTGGGACGAGATCGACCCCGAGCTGCGCAAGAGCTTCGAGGTCGCGCTCCACACCGGCGCGGCGGCGGCGCTGCTGATCGGGCAGCGGCGGGTGATCGCCGAGGAGCTGCGGCAGTTCGACGGTCGCCGCGCCCTCCTGCTCGGCCTCTCCTTCCTGCCGGCGGCCGTGGTCGGCTACACGCTCGAGCGCCCGATCGAGCGCCACCTCGGCGGCCCACGGGCGACCGCCTACGGGCTCCTCGCCGGCGCCGCGGCGATGCTCGTCGCCGACCGCCGGCCGCAGCAGCGCGGGCGCGGTGACGCGACGCCGCTGGACGGCCTCGCCCTCGGCGTCGCGCAGGCGGCGGCGCTCGCCCCGGGCGTCTCGCGCAACGGCGTCACCCTGGCGGCGGCCCGCTGGCGGCGCTTCTCGCGCGACCAGGCGAACCTGCTCTCGCGGACGATCGCCCTGCCGATCATCGTCGGCGCCACGGCGCTGAAGGGGACGAGACTCGCCCGCCGCGGCACCACCCCGGAGGTCCGCCGCGCCCTCGCCGTCGGCATCGGCGCCTCCTTCGCCTCCACCCTCGCCTCCCAGCGCCTGACCGCCCTGGTCGAGCGCGACCGCGCGCTCTGGCCGTACGCGGCCTACCGAATGGGCTTGGCGGCCCTTGTGCTGCGAAAGTTGCGGCAATAACTCCAAATCTTGGAGAAACTTGGAGTTGATTTGGAATAGCTGCTACAACTCCAAATCTTGGAGAAACTTGGAGTTGATTTGGAGATCAAATGCATGTAGCTCCCGCCCCTTCGGTGAAAGACCTGGTCGACAAGCTCGATGCCAGGGCAGTAATCGCCGCTGTCCAAGCGCCTAATGACCTCGTCCCCCGCGATCGCTACCCCCACTGGGACAAACTGCGGCGCCTGGGCGCGCCGGAGGGGTTTTCCAGCGAGCAATGGTGGCTCAAGATCAAGCTGGCACGCAACGAAGGGCTTCGGCAGTTGCCGCTAAAAGACACCGAGGGAGTTCCCTTCGGCTTCACCCTGCCCGACATCGTCCTGCGACACCTCCATCACATCGACCAGCGCTGTGCTGGTGAGGTGGCGATGGATGAGGTCGTCACCTCCGAGAAAGAAGCGGGGCGCCGGTTCCTGGTCAACTCCCTAATGGAGGAGGCGATCCGGTCGAGCCAGCTGGAGGGGGCGACGACCTCCCGAGTGGTGGCGAAGGAGATGCTCCGCAGCGGCCGGGCGCCGCGGGACCGGAGCGAGCGAATGATTCTCAACCACTTCCGAGCCCTTGAATTCATGCGGGACGAGATGGGAAAAGAGCTGACGTCCGAGTCGATCCTCGAGCTGCACAGGATCGTCACCGAGGGGACCCTCAAAGACCCCACGGCAGCTGGTCGCCTGCAGCGCCCGGGTGAGCCCCGGGTTGCGGTCTTCGACCGCGACGACGGAGACCCGATACATGTCCCGCCGCCAGCCGAGCAGCTTCCGGAGCGGATGGAGTTGCTATGCAGATTCGCCAATGAAGACGACGGCGAGCCGTTCGTGCATCCTGTTCTGCGGGCGATCCTCCTGCACTTCTGGATCGCGTTCGACCACCCTTTCGAAGACGGCAACGGACGGACCGCGCGAATCCTCTTCTTCTGGGCGATGCAGTCCCGCGGCTATTGGCTGACCGAGTACCTGCCAATCTCGCGGCTCATCCGCGACGCGCCGGGGCAGTACGGGCGCGCCTTCATGGAGACCGAGACCGACGGCGGCGACACCACCTACTTCCTCATTCACCAGCTGCGGGTGATCGAGCGGGCGATCGCTGACCTGCACGACTATCTCAAGCGGAAGGTCTCGGAGGTGCGGGACGTGGAGCGGCTGCTGCAGGACAACGCCGCCCTGAACGGCCGGCAGCTCGCGCTCCTGATCGACGCGATCAGGCGCCCGGCAGCGATCTACTCGTTCGATAGTCACGCCTTGAGCCACCGGGTCAGTCACGAGACCGCTCGCTCCGATCTGCGCGCCTTGGCCGAGAGCGAATTACTCATCTCCCGCCGGAGAGGCCGCAAGCACGTTTTCGAACCGGCACCCGACCTGCCGGAGCGACTGAGAGAATCCGGGAAGTGAGCGCGAGCGACGCCTACGCGAAGGCCGGAGTCGACCAGGGGGCGGCGGACTCGGCCGTGGCCGGGTTGGTGCGGGCGCTCGGCGCGATCAATCTTGGGCGCCCCTCGGCGCAGGTGCCGCTGCCGGGGCACTACGCGAGCGTGATCAAGCTCGACGAGCGGCTGGGGATTGCGCTTTCGACCGACGGGGTGGGGACGAAGCTGGTCCTGGCCGAGCAGCTCGGGCGCTTCGACACGATCGGGATCGACTGCGTGGCGATGAACGTCAACGACGTCATCTGCGTCGGCGCCGAGCCGCTGGCGATGCTCGACTACATTGCGATCGAGAAGGCCGACCCCGAGGTCTGCGAGGAAATCGGCGTCGGCCTCGCCGCCGGAGCCGAGAAGGCGGGGATCGAGATCCCCGGCGGCGAGCTCGCCCAGCTCGGGCAGCTGGTCCGCGGCGTCGACGTCTCCGGCGCCTGCTTCGGAACCGTCGCTCTCGACGCGATCGTCGACGGCTCCGCAGTCGAGCCCGGCGACGTCGTCATCGGCCTCCCCTCCACCGGCCTGCACTCCAACGGCTACACGCTCGCCCGCTCGGCGCTGGCGGAGATCCCGCTCGACGACGAACGCCTCGGCCGCCCGCTCGGCGACGTCCTGCTCGAGCCGACGGAGATCTACGTCAAGCCGGTCGTCGAACTTCTGCGCTCCGACGTCGATGTCCGCGGCCTCGCCCACATCACCTCCGGCGGGACCAAGAACCTGCTCCGCCTCGCCGCCGAGGTCGGCTACGAGATCGACGAGCCGCTGCCGGTGCCGCCGATCTTCGAGCTGATCCAGGAGCACGGCGGGGTCTCCGACGAGGAGATGAGCGAGGTCTTCAACATGGGCTGCGGCTTCTGCGTCGTCGTCCCGGCGGGTGACGAATCCGCCGCTTTGGAGCTGCTGCAGGCCCACTACCCGGGGGCGAAGCGGGTCGGGCGCGCAACCGATGGACCACGCAGGATCCTCTAAGCCGCCTGACGAGCCCCGGCGTCGTAACGTTGGCGGGTAAGTGCCCAACCGCCCTTCCACCAGCTCTCAGATGATCGGCACCGTGCTCTCCGGCCGCTACAAGCTGGAGGCGAAGCTCGGCAGCGGCGGCATGTCGACCGTCTACCTGGCGCGCGACACCACCCTGGACCGCAGCGTCGCCGTCAAGGTGATGCACCGGGAGATGTCCGAGCAGGCCGACCAGCTGGAGCGCTTCCGGCAGGAGGCGCGGGCTGTGGCGAAGCTCTCGCACCCCAACGTCGTCGCCGTGATCGACGCCGGCGAGGACGGCGGCCACCCCTACATCGTCTTCGAATACGTCGACGGCGAGACGCTGAAGCAGCGGATCAACCGGGTCGGCGCGCTCGACCCGCAGGAGGCGCTTGCCTACGCGATCGAGATCGCCCGCGGTCTCACCGTCGCCCACGCCCGCAACATGGTCCACCGCGACATCAAGCCGCAGAACGTCCTCATCGATTCGGAGGGGCGGGCGAAGCTGACCGACTTCGGGATCTCGCGCCAGCTCGAGCAGGACGGGATGACCGCGACCGGCCGCGTCCTCGGCACCACCGACTACGTCGCCCCCGAGCAGGCGATGGGCCACCCGGTCGACCAGCGCTCCGACATCTACTCGCTCGGCGTCGTCCTCTACGAGATGCTCGTCGGTCAGGTCCCGTTCCAGGCCGACAGCCAGGTTGGGGTAGCAATGAAACACGTCAACGAGGAGCTGCCCGACGTCCAGCAGCGCCGTCCCGAACTCTCGGCGGCGGCGGCGCTGGTGGTCGAGCGGGCGACCGCCAAGGACCCCGACCAGCGCTACCAGCAGGTCGGCGAGCTGATCGACGACCTCTCGACCGCGCTCGAGGTCGAGGCGGCGCGGGCCGGCTCGACGACCGGCGAGGCGACGAGCGTGCTGGAAGCGGTGCCGCCGGCCGAGCGCAAGCTCGGCGGCGGGGGCGGGCGGCGCTCCTGGCTGGCGATCGCGGCGCTGGTCCTCGTCGCCGCGGCGATCCTGCTCGCCGTGCAGCTGGTCGGCAGCGGCAACGGGCCGGGCGGGGGCGGCGCCCTCAAGGGCAAGGGTTCGACCGTGGCGCTCTCCGAAGCCTCCGACTACGACCCCGAGGGCGACGGCCAGGAGGACCCGGAGACCGTCAGCTTCGCGATCGACGGCGACCCGACCAGCACCGCCTGGAGCAGTGAGCACTACGACACCGACACCTTCGCCGGCACCAAGTCGGGCGAAAACCCCGGCGTCGGCCTCTACGTAACTGCGAAGTCGACGACCCGGCCGACGGAGATGATCGTCAAGTCCCCCACCCCGGGCTGGGACGCCCAGGTCTTCGCCGCCGCCTCGGGCCCGCCGGAAGAACTCTCGGAATGGGGCGAACCGGTCGGCGACGTCACCGACGCCGGCGAGACCGAGGAAATCGAGCTACACCTTGGCTCCCCCGCGAAGTACTTCCTGATCTGGTTCAACAAGGCCTCGCCCGCCCGCGACCAGAACGGCCGCTTCCAGATCGAGATCAGCGACGTGAAGCTGATCGACTGATTGCGCGCCGCGCGGGTATAGGGCCGGGTGCGGTGCGGAGGATCGTCACAAAACCCTTACATCGATCGGTGTAACATCGAGCAATGGCAGAGCGAGGCGCCATCCCGAACGTCCCCAAGGCGCGCCAGCGGGCGCTCCATGCCGTCCGCTCGCTCTTCTCGCCGCTGCTGCCGGACGACTACCTCGAACTGATCAACCCGCTGTGGTCGACGCAGGAGCTGCGCGGCCGGATCGAGCGGATCGACCGCGAGACCGGCGACGCCGTCACCGTCCTGATCCGGCCGGGCTACGAGTGGGTGGGCCACCGGCCCGGTCAGTACCTGCGGATCGGGGTGATCGTCGATGGCGTCCACCACTGGCGCGCCTACTCGCTGACCACCGATCCGGGGCGCCCCGACGGGCTGATCGGGATCACCCCCAAGCTCGTCGACTCCGGCAAGGTCTCCCCCTACCTCGTCCACCGCGCCCGCGCCGGGGACGTCGTCCGCCTCGGCGGCGTCGAAGGCACCTTCGTCCTCCCCGAGCCGCCGCCGCCGCAGCTCCTCTTCATCAGCGCCGGCAGCGGCATCACCCCGATCATGAGCATGCTGCGCAGCCTCGACCGCGACTCCGCCCTGGGCGACGTCGTCCACATCCACTCCTCGCGGACCGCCGACGGGGTCATCTTCGGCGAGCAGCTGCGCGAGCTCGACTCCCGCTGCTCCGGCTACCGGCCGCACCTGCAGATCACCAGCGAGGCCGGGCGGGTGGCGCCGGACCACCTCGACGAGCTCTGCCCCGACTGGCGGCAGCGGCACACCTTCGCCTCCGGCCCGGGAGAGATGCTCGACGCGCTGGTCCAGCACTGGCGGACGGAGGGCGACCCCGAGCTGCTGGAGATGGAGCGCTTCCAGCCGGTGATCGGCGGCGATGCCACGGTCGCCGGTGAGGGCGGCGCGATCCGCTTCACCAAGAGCGGCGTCGAGACCAGCTCCGACGGCGGCACGCCGATCCTCGTCGCCGGTGAGGAAGCCGGCGCCGAGCTGCCGTACGGCTGCCGGATGGGAATCTGTCACACCTGCATCGGCCGCCTCTGCTCGGGACAGGTCCGCGACCTGCGGACCGGCGAGGTCTACGGTCAGGAGGACGAGATGGTGCGGACCTGCGTCAACGCGCCTGAAGGCGATGTCGAGATTGCACTCTGATAGAGAGGAAATGAGATCCAGATGAGCGCTACCACCACTGCACCGATGGACACCCAGACCGAGAGCCCGCTCGCGCACCTCTCCGAGGAGCAGCTGGACGAGCTGGGGCGCGAGTTCGACGCGATCCGCGACCGGGTCATGGGCGAGCTCGGCGATCGCGACCGCCGCTACATCGAGAGCATGATCGAGATGCAGCGCCGCCTCGCCGTGCTCGGCCGGGTTCTGCTTCTCGCCTCCCGCAACCGCGGCGCCTGGGCCGCGGGGACCACCGCGCTCTCCGCCGCGAAGATCCTCGAGAACATGGAGATCGGCCACAACGTCATGCACGGCCAGTGGGACTGGATGAACGATCCGCGCATCCACTCGGCGACCTGGGACTGGGACACCGCCTCGACCGCCGAGGCCTGGAAGCACTCCCACAACTTCGTCCACCACACCTACACCAACATCCGCGGCAAAGACAAGGACCTCGGCTACGAGATCATGCGGATCGACCCGGCCCAGAAGTGGCACCCGGTCTATCTCGCGCAGCCGATCTACAACCTGATCCTGGCGGCGCTGTTCGAGTGGGGAGTGGCCCTCCACGACCTCGACTTCGAGGCGATCCGCAAGGGCCAGAAGCCGATGCACCAGGTGAAGCGGGAGCTTAAGGGCATCGCCGGCAAGGCGAAAAGCCAGATCGTCAAGGACTACATCGCCTGGCCGCTGGTCAGCGCCCTGGCGGCGACCGCTGTCGACATCGTCGTCGAGACGCGGCGGCAGCGCCGGCTGCCTCGTGGGATCCTCGGCCGGGTCAAGCGCCGGCGGCGCAGCGGCCGCTGGGCGCCGGTGGTGGAAGCGACGCTGAACAGCGGCGCCAAGACCTTCCGCGCCACCGCCAAGGCCGACGCGACCGCGAACATCGTCCGCAACGTCTGGGCCTACGCGATCATCTTCTGCGGCCACTTTCCCGACCAGACCTACACCTTCTCCCAGCAGGAGGTCGAAAACGAGAGCCGCGGCGGTTGGTACATCCGCCAGCTCACCGGCTCGGCCAACATCGAGGGCGGCCCGCTCTTCCACGTCGCCAGCGGCAACCTCAGCTACCAGGTCGAGCATCACCTCTTCCCCGACATGCCGAGCACCCGCTACGCCGAGATCGCCCCGCAGGTGAAAGAGATCTGCGAGCGCTACGGGCTGCCGTACAACAGCGGCCCGTTCAGCCAGCAGCTGGGGATGGTCCAGCGGACGATCCTCCGCCTCGCCTTCCCCGGCGGCAAGCCCCGGCCGAAGCCGGGGCCCTACCACGGGGAGAGCAACGGGAACGGCGCCCACGCCTGAGCGCCGAGCTCAACCTCCGGCCGTCGGCGCGATCGGGGTGCAGAGGAACCCGCGCGGATGGGCGGGGTCGAGGGCAGTGAGGACATCGGCGCCGACGATGTGGTCGTAGGGCATCGAGAGGTGGTCGCCGAGGTCGAGGATGCACTGGTTCTGAAGGACGACGTTTTTCACGTTCGGGCCTGAGAGAAAGGCCGAGGTGTAGGGGGTGACGACCTGGTCGTAGCGGGTCTGGATCACCGTGTATTCGACCCCCGGCACGGTGTCGCCGCCGCTGTTCAGTTCAGCGAGGAAGGCCGAGCCGACGATCTGCTCCTCGCAGGCCGGGCAGAGGGCGCCGGTGAACTGTTCGCCGCCGGGGAAGAAGCGGGCGAGGAGACCGATCCCGTCGACCGTGGTGCCATGGTTGGAGGGCGAGAGGCCGACCAGGGTGTGGACCTCTTCTGCCCCGCCGAGGAACTCGAGGTAGTAGCGCGGCATCATCCCGCCCTGCGAGTGGCCGACGATGTCGACCTCGGCGGCGCCGGTCGCGGCGAGGACTTTGTCGACGAAGGCGTTCAGTTCGGCCGCCGAGTTGCGGATTTCGCCGGTGCCGTAGACGCCGATCGCGCCGCTGCCGGCGTAGGAGCCGTAGTTGAGGGCGAAGACGCAGTAGCCGTTGTTCTTCAGCAGCGGCGAGATCGCCTGCCAGCTGTTCGACATGTCGGCGAAGGTGCCGTGGACGAGGACGACCGGGCGCGGATGGGCGGCGCTCGGTTTGCAGCTCCAGTCGTTGGCGCCGGGAGGGCTGGCGGTCGGGCTGGTGTGGGCGTAGCCGTAGACGCCGTTCCAGATAACCGGCAGTTCGGCCTGGGCGCTGCCGGCGCCGATTCCGAGCATCCCGAGGACCACCGTCGCCAGCACCAGCAGCTTCCGCTTCATCACAACCTCCCGCTTTCCGGTCTTTTCCCGCTTCCTTTTTCCCTACCCAAAAGTGACTATAAGAAAAATTGACCTTCTTTGGGAGGAGAGAAGATGATCCAGTCATTCCCGAGCCGCGCCCGCAGCGCGTGGCTCTTACTACTAGCGGTTGTCGCACTGTTCCTGGCCTTCACCGCCACGGCGGCGCAGGCGGCCAACTACGTCGCGCTCGGCGATTCCTACGCCGCCGGCCCGCTGATCCCGAACCCGCTGCTGCCGCTCGGCTGTCTCAAGTCGAGCAACAACTACGCCCACCAGGCGGCACCCGGGATCGGGCTGAGCCTGCGCGACGCGACCTGCAGCGGCGCCAAGACCAATCACATGACCGAACCGCAGAACGTCGAACCGGACGGTCCCAACCCGCCGCAGTTCAACTCGCTGAACGCCGAAACGACGGTGGTGACGCTGACGATCGGCGGCAACGACATCGGCTTCTCCGAAGTCGCCGAAAGCTGCATCACGATCAACCCCTTCAGCCATCCCTGTCTCGACAGGTACGACGCCGGCGGGGTCGACCAGCTGAAGGCGAGGATCGAAGCGACGGCGCCGAAGGTGGCGGCGGTCCTGCAGGGGATCCACACCCGCTCACCGGCAGCGAAAATCTACGTCCTCAACTACCCGGCGATCTTCCCGGAGACCGGGTTCGGGTGCTGGCCGCAGATGCCGATCGGGTTCTCCGACGTCCCCTACCTGCGTTCGACCGAGCAGCGGCTCAACAGCATGCTGGCAACGCAGGCGGCGGCCAACGGGGCGACCCTGGTCAACTGGTACAACGCCAGCATCGGCCACGACGCCTGCAAGGGCAGCTCGACCCGCTGGGTGGAACCGCTGGTCCCGGGCAACGCCGCAGCGCCCATCCATCCCAACATCACGGGGATGACCGGGGGCGCCAACGCACTCCTCGCGGCGGCGAAATAAAACAAGCGACAGCACACAACTACAGCTCCAACTCGTAATAGAGCATCGTCGTCGCCTGCGGCCCTTCCTTATTGGTGAAGCCCAGCTTCTCGTAGAGGCCGCGGGCGGCGACGTCGCTTTCGCCCGTGTTCAGCTCGATCCAGGCCGCGTCGTGGGCGCGGCAGGTGGCGAGGATGGCTTCCATCAGGGCCTGGCCGATGCCGTTGCCGCGGAGGGCGGGCACCACGTAGAGCTCCTGTAGGTAGGCCTCCTGCTGCTCGGTCCAGATCGAGGGACGGAAGCGCAGCAGCGCCAGCCCGTCGGGGCCGTCGCCCGCCAGCAGAACGGTCATCTCGCCCTCCCTCAGCATCCTCTCGGCGTGCCGGGTCAGCTCCGCCACCGGCGGCGTCTCCTCCTCGTATTCGGTGTTGAAGTCGTGGAGCAGGCGGGCGATCGCCCCGGCGTCCTCCACCGTCGCCTCGCGGATCTGTATCTCTGTCTCAGCCATGCATCCAGTTTCCCTACCCGGCGAAGTCCGCGCCGCCTGCGCCTGGGTGGCCGGGCGGGCGCGCTCCGTTCACATCGAGGAGGAGCGGATCGAGGACTATGCGCGCAGCCTCCCGAACCCCGGAGCCGAAGCGGCCGAGCCTCCGGTCGGAGCCGGCGATCCGGAAGCGGTCGCCGCCTACGCGATCTGCATCAACGCGATCAACTTCGGCTCCGGCTGGTGGCCGACGATCTGCCGCGCCCGCGCTCCCGCAACACCGCCTACTAGCCGCCGTCTAGAACGGCTGCGGGGTCCAGAGGATCTCGTGCAGCCCCTCCAGCGCAGCGGTGACGAGGCTCTCGTCGTCACCGCGCAGGACATTGCTGTCCTCGCCGTCGAGCAGGACCGGGATCCAGGCGGCGACCTTGCCGCGGCCCCAGCCGCTCGGATCGGCGGGCCGCTCGGCGCAGCTGTGGATGGTTCCGTCCTCCTGCACCTCCGCCCAGACCGTTTCGCCCTCCGAGCCCGCGGCGTCGTCCTCGGCCCGCACTTCGAGGAGCAGGCACTTGCCGCGGTGCTCCGGCAGCTTCACCAGCGGCAGCGCCACCCGCAGGACCGTCGCCATTTCCTCGGCCGTCATCCCTTCTTCGTCCTCGGCGACGACGTGGTGGTGACGCCAGCGGGCGATGCCGGCGAGGAGGCCCATCTTGCGGCGGGTTTTCTCGCTCAGCCCGTAACAGCGGCGCCGGCCCGGGCCCTGCCACTCCTCCAGCAGACCGCCGGTCTTGAAGAGGCCGGCGCGGCGGTTGACCTGGTGGTAGCTGAGCCCATGGCGGCCGCGGGCCAGATCGGTCGGCGAGCGACCCTCGCAGCTGAGGTCCTCGACCATCCCCGCCTCCCACATGTCCGCCAACAGACCGAGCGAGGCCCAGGCGTGGGCGTCGATGCGACCGTCGGGAAGGCGGGTAAGCGAAGCATCGGCGAAGCGGTTGACGAGCGTGTAGAGCTCGGTCCCGCAGGGGTCGGAGAGCGTGTGGACGACCTTCGACGGGACGCCCGGTTCCTCCTCGCGCTCGACCACCTCCAGTTCGGCCAGCTTGCCGGCGTAGCGGTAGATCGTCCGCGGCGCGTAGCCCGGCACCTGCTCGGTCAGGGTCTTGGTCCGCAGCGGCCCTTCGCCGAGCGCCATCAGGATCGCGCCAGCGGCGCCGGCGCTGAGCAGGCGCAGAACTTCGGCGGTCGAGGCGCCGGCGACGCAGGCGTCATCGCGCTCGGAAGGTTGCAGATCCTCGGTCCCCGAAAGTCCAGTCGTCATCGCAGCGTCTCCAGCCATGCGTGGTCGGCAAGCACTCGACTGGTGTTGCTTCGGTACCCGAAAGTCTTAAGCCCTAACTTAAAACTCGTAAGAGCGCGCGCTTTTCTGGCGCTCTACGGCCAGCTTGACCAGCCGGTCGCAGAGTTCGGCGTAGCCGATCCCGGTCGCCTCGAAGAGCTTGGCGTAGACGGAGGTGTCGGTGAAGCCGGGCATCGTGTTGATCTCGTTGACGAGCACGGTGCCGTCGACCTCGACGAAGAAGTCGCAACGGGCGAGGCCGGAGCAGCCGGCGAGGGTGAAGACCTCGACTGCGAGCTCCCGCACCCGCTCGATCGTCTCCTCGCCGATCGGAGCGGGGACGCGCAGCTCCATCCCGCCCTCCGTGTACTTGGCCTCGAAGTCGTACCAGACCCCCTGGGCGACGATCTCGCCCGGCAGCGAGGCCTGCGGATCGGAGTTTCCGAGGACCGAGCACTCGACCTCGCGGCCGCCGGCCGAGGCCTCGACGATCACCCGCGGGTCGTGGCGCAGCGCCAGCTCGACCGCGGCGTCGAGACCGTCGAGCTGCTCGACCCTGGTGATGCCGACGCTGGATCCCATCCGCGACGGCTTCACCCAGAGGGGCAGGCCCAGCTGCTCGCAGCGGCCCCACCAGTCGCTGCCTTCGACCGCCGCGAACTCGACCTGCGGCACGCCGTGCTCGGCGAAGAGGCGCTTCAGCGTCAGCTTGTCCATGCAGATCGCCGAGGCGAGGACGTCGGAGCCGACGTAGGGAACGTCGAGCCACTCGAGCAGGCCCTGGACGCTGCCGTCCTCGCCGAAGGCTCCGTGCAGAGCCGGGAAGACCGCGTCGGCGCCGAGCAGGCCGGAGCCGGGAACCAGCTCGACCGGGCCGCCGGCGACGCTCCAGTGGCCATCGCGGGCGATCGTCACCTCGACCGCCTCGTGGCCCGCCTCGCGCAACCCGCGCGCAACCGCCGCTCCGGAGCGCAGGGAGACCTCGTGCTCGGAGGAGCGGCCCCCCGCCAGCACCGCCACCCTCATTCTTCTTCGCCTTCTTCGAGCGGCGCGGCGGCGCGCTTACCGACCGTGATCGTCACCGTCGCCCCCGGTTCCTCTTCTGAGCCCGGCGGCGGGAACTGGTCGATCACCCGGCCGACCTGGCCTGGGATTTCGGTTTCTTCTTCTTCGACGCTCGGGGTCAGCCCGGCGGCGCGGAGCGCTTCCACCGCTTCGCGGCGTTCCTTGCCGATCACGTTCGGAACCTTCGCCTGTTCCTTTTCTTCGCCGCCGGAGACGACGATTGCGACGGTCGCCCCCGGTTCGACCTTGCTGCCGGCGTCCGGCGACTGGCGGATCACCCGGCCCTTCGGTTCGGAGCTTTCCTCTTCGGAGACGCTCGCTTCGAGCCCGTGGCTGCGGATCCTCTGCACCGCCGTTTCGCGCTGGCTGCCGACCAGCACCGGCACCGCGACCAGCTTCGGGCCGCGGGAGACGAAGATCGTCACCGTCGAGCCGTTGGTCGTCGTCTGCCCGCCGCCGGGTTCGGAGCGGATCACCTGGCCGGATTCGACCGAGTCGGAGTTGACGCGCTGGACCGCGACTTCGAAGCCGGCAGCTTCCAGCTTCCGCGTCGCCGCTTCCTCACTTTCGCCGGCGACCGAGGGGACCTTGCCGCTGCCGGGCCCGGAGCTGACCGTCAGCGTCACCTCGGGCTTCGAGCAGAAGAAGGTGATGAAGGCGCAGTCGAGCGAGGCCTCCGGCGGCGAGGCGGGCGGGTCCTGCTCGAGCACTTCGTTCGCCGGCGCGTCGCGCTGCACCCGGATCACTTCGCCGACCGAGAAGCCCTTCTGCTCGAGCAGGGTGATCGCGACGTTGAGCTGGTTGCCGGTGACGCCGGGAACCTTGGTCGTCGTGTCGCGGGTCAGCGCCAGGCCGACGAGGATGCCGATCACGATCGCGGCGACGAGCAGCGCCCAAAGCCACCAGTTGCGTTTGCGCTCGACCTCGATCTCCTCCGGCGTCGCCACCACCGGAGGGGCGGCGGCGAAGGCCGCCGTCTGCCGGCCGACGCCGGGGTCTTTCAGCGCCGCGTCGAGGGCGGCGATGAAGGCGTCGGCGCTCTGGAAGCGCTGGCCCGGCTCCTTCTCCAGCGCCCGCATCACCACCGCGTCGAGCGCCGGCGAGACCTGGGGATTGATCGAGCTCGGCCGCACCGGCGTCTCGGCGACCTGTTTCATCGCGATCGCCACTGCGCTGTCGGCTTCGAAGGGGACGCGCCGGGTCAGCGCCTCGTAGAGGATCACCCCGATCGAGTAGAGGTCGGAGACCGGCGTCACCTCGAACCCCTGCGCCTGCTCGGGCGAGAGGTACTGCGGCGTGCCCATCACCGAGCCGGTCTGGGTGATGTCCGAGACGCCGGCGCGGGCGATCCCGAAGTCGGTGACGACCGCCTTGCCCTCCTCGTCGACGATCACGTTCTGCGGCTTCAGGTCGCGGTGGACGATGCCGTTGCGATGGGCGAAGCGCGCCCCCTCCAGCACCTGCCGGACCAGCGCCACCGCCTGGTCGGGGCTGAGGCCGCGGTCGATCAGCTCCTTCAGGGTCGGGCCCTGCACGTAGCGCATCGCGATGTAGTTGACATCGCCGTCGGAGCCGCGGTCGTAGACGGCGACGATGTTCGGGTGGGTGAGGCCGGCGGCGTGCTCGGCCTCGCGCTGGAAGCGGCCGACGAACTCCTGGTCCTGGAGGAAGCGGCGGTGGAGGATCTTCAGCGCCACCTGCCGCTGCAGGTGGGTGTCCTCGGCCAGCCAGACGTCGGCCATGCCGCCGCTGCCGATCCGGCGGACGACCCGGTAGCGGTTGTCGACGATGCTTCCCTCGGCCACCTCAGCCACGCGCCACCAGCCTCCTCATTCTTCGCCGTTCAGGATCGTTTCCGCGACGTCGCGGAAGATCGGCGCCGCGACGTCGTTGCCGAATTGTTCCGTGCACTCGACCGAGGCCGCGATCGCGATCTTCGGGTCGTCGGCGGGAGCGAAGCCGATGAACCAGGCCTGGTTCTCGTTTTCGCCGCCGCCACAGGCCAGGTTGCCGGGGGTTTCGGCGGTGCCGGTCTTGCCGGCGACGGGGACGCCCGAGATCGCCGCGTTGGTCCCGGTCCCTTCGCTGACCACCCCTTCCATCGCCGTCGTCAGCTCTTCCGCCGTCTCCTCGCTGACCGCCTCGCTGTAGACGGAGGGGTCCATGGTGTCGGTGACGCGGCCGTCGGGGTCGACGACCCGTTTCCAGATCTGCGGCTTCATCAGCTTGCCGCCGTTGGCGACCGCCGCCGCCACCTGCGCCATCTGCAGCGGCGTCGCCAGCAGCCGCTCCTGGCCGATCGCGACGCGCGCGAGGTCGACCGGGTCGTCGGCATGGAGAAGCCGGTCGTTTTCGATGTCGTAGACCCCGCTCGGCAGGAGCTCTTCTTCCGGTAGGTCGATCGGCGGCTTGGAATTGAAGCCGAACCGTTCCATGTATTCGAACAGGGTGTCGTTGCCAAGCTGTTGCCCGAGCTGGCCGAACCAGGTGTTGACCGAGTTGGTGAGGGCGGTGTCGAGGGCGATCGGGCCGAAGTCCTCGTTGAAGTCGTTCTGCAGCGGCGTCCCTTCGACTTCCAGCGTGCCCGGCGCGTCGATCGTGGTTTCCGGCGTGATCGCGCCGCTGTCGAGGCCGGCGGCGGCGGTCACCACCTTGAAGGTCGAGCCCGGCGGATAGCGCCCTTGGGTCGCCCGGTTGAGCAGCGGGGTTTCGATGTTGTTGTTCGCGAGCTTCGAATATTCGTAGGGCACGCGGTTGGGGTCGAAGGGGGCGTTGGAGGCCATCACCTTGACCGCGCCGGTGCTCGGTTCGATCGCCACCACCGCTCCGAAGCCCTGTTCGGTGAGGTCGCTCAGCGCCACCCGCTGGGCTTCGCTGTCGATGCTGGTGACGATGTCGTTGCCTTCCTGGGTGTGGCCGAGCAGCTCGTCGGCGATCGAGCTGAATTCGGAGCCTTCGCCGACCAGTTCTTCGTTGTGGAACTGCTCGAACTCGGAGTCGCCGTACTGGACGAAGCTGTAGCCGATCGGGTGGCCGAACAGCGTCCCTTCCGGGTAGCGGCGGACGTATCGCTTGGAGGCGCCCTTGCCCTTGGCGACCGACTTCGCGATCACGGTGCCGTCGGCGGCGAGGATGCGGCCTCGCGGGATCTGCTGCTGCTCCAGCAGCGGCCGCTTGTTGGCGTCTTTTTCCTTCAACGCTTCGGCGTCGAAGACCGACCAGTAGGACGTGAACCCGATCAGGACCGCGAAGAGGACCATCACGAAGGCCGACAATTTGACGATCTGCCGGTTCACGCCGTCGCTCCCAAGGCAGCGGCACGGCCCGCCGGTTCGACCGCCTCGCGCCGGGCCCGGTCGGAGACCAGCAGCAGCAGCGCCAGGAGGACGAAGTTGGCGACGATCGAGCTGCCGCCGTAGCTGATGAAGGGCAGGGTGACGCCGGTCAGCGGGATCACCCTGACGACGCCGCCGATGATCACGAAGGCCTGGATCGCGAAGACCGCGGTCAGCCCGGTCGCCAGCAGCTTCGAGAAGCCGTCACCGGCGAGCAGCGCGACCTTGAAGCCGCGGGCGGCGATCAGCGTGTAGACGAGGATGACGCCGACGGCGCCGAAGAGACCGACCTCGTTGACGATCAGAGCGTAGATCATGTCCGTCTGCGCCGCCGGCAGCAGCGAGTTGTCGGTTCCCGGGACGACGATCAGCGCCTGCCCGAAGCCTTTGCCGAAGAGGCCGCCGTCGGCCTGGGCGAAGATCGAGTTGAGGATCTGGTAGCCGCTGCCCTGCGGGTCGGCGTAGGGGTGGAGCCAGATGTCGACGCGCTCGTGGACGTGGGGAACGGTGCTGGCGAAGAACCAGGCGCCGACCAGGAACATCGCCATCCCTATGACGACGAAGGAGAAGCGCCCGGTCGCCACGTAGAGCAGGGCGAGGAAGGCGGCGAAGAACATCAACGAGCTGCCGAGGTCGCGGATGAAGACGAGCATGAACATCGACGCGCCCCAGACGACCAGCATCGGCCCGAAGTGCTTCAGCGGCGGCAGCGTCACCCCGAGCACGCGCCGCGCGCCGACGATCAGCACCTCGCGGTGCTCGCGCAGGTAACTGGCGAGGAAGACGACGATCGCGATCTTCGTGAACTCGGTCGGCTGGAAGGCGATCGGGCCGATCTTCACCCCGAGGTAGGCGCCGTTGACCTGCTGGCCGATCCCCGGCACCCGCGGCACCAGCAACAGCAGCAGGCCGCCGATCGCGATCGTGTAGCGGTAGCGCTCGAGCACCTCGTAGTCGCGCAGGAAGTGGATCGTCAGCGCGAAGAGGACGAGGCCGAGGACGAACCAGTTGGCCTGGTCCCGGGCCAGCCCCTCATCGATCCGGTAGACCATCACCAGCCCGAAGGCGGTCAGCGTCGCCATCAGCGGGAACAGGTACGGGTCGGCGTTGGGGAGGCGGATCCGCAGGTAGATGTGGGTGGCCAGGCAGACCCCGAGGAAGTAGGCGCCGTAGATCAGGCTGAGGTTGCCGAGCTGGTCGTTCTCCTGCGAGAAGACGCCGGCGAAGCCCGCGGTGAGCAGGATGGCGACGGGAACCAGGGCGAGCAGCTCCCGGTTCCTAGCGGCCATAGACGAGACCCCCGCGCACGTCTGGCGGCACCGGACACACTTCGCAGGGCGTCGTCCTCAGTCGGCCAAATGGCGCTGCCATTCGGCCTCCCTGCGTCCTACCCCTGCTCGGTCCGGCACTCGCCAGCCGCACACGCGGGTCCTGTCTATGGCCGCCGGCCGACGTCAACGAAGCCCCTCGGACTTTTCGATGTCTTCGATCAGCGAGACGGCGTCGCTGCGCGAACGCAGCTTGTGGCCGGTGACCGCCTCCTGGCGGCGGGCCGGCAGCGACCCGGTCTGGATCGGGCTGGCGTAGCGCTGGGAGTAGAGGTCGATCCCGAACGGCAGCTCGTAGGGGGCGCCGCGGTAGAGCGCCACCCGGCCCGAGTCGTCGGTGCCGAGGAACCAGATCTGGCGGTTGCCGTACCAAGCGCCGAAGGCGACGGCGGCGAGAACCAGGAGCACGGCCAGCACCTTCAGCACTCGCCGCAGGCCCCGGCGGCGCGGCTGGGTCCCGGCCTGCTCGCGGCGCTTGCGCGCGGCCTCGGCGGCGGCGCGGCGGCGGACCTCGGTCGCGGTCAGTCCCGCCTCCTCGGCGCTGTCGCCGATCAGCGTCGCCCCCTCCTCGGGGCCGAAGCCGGGGTTGCCTGCCTCGGGCGCCGCCGGGTCGGCGAGGCGGAAGGCGACGACCGTGATGTTGTCGCGGCCGCCGGCCCGGTTGGCTTCGTCGACCAGCGTCTTGACCGCGGCGCTCAGCGAGGTGGCGCGGCCGAGCAGACGGGCGATCTGCTCGTCGTCGAGCATCGTCGTCAGCCCGTCGGAGCAGATCAGGAAGACGTCGCCGTGCTGGGCGGGGACGGTCTGGACGTCGACCTGGACCTCGGGTTCGGGCCCGAGGGCGCGGGTGATGATCGAGCGCTGGGGGTGGTCCTCGGCCTGGGCGTCGGTCAGCTGCCCTTTGCGCCTCATCTCCTCGACCAGCGAGTGGTCGCGGGTCAGCTGTTCGAGCTTGCCGCCGCGGAGCCGGTAGGCGCGGCTGTCGCCGACGTGGCCGATCGCCACCGCCTCGCCCTCGAGGTCGACGATCGCGGCGGTGGTCGTCGTCCCCATCCCGGCCAGCCCCGGGTCCTTGCGGGCGAGCTCGTGGATCGTCCGGTTGGCGCCGGCGATCGTCTCCTCGAGCACCTGCTCGGGCGGCTGCGACGGCAGCTCGCCGGCAAACGACTCGGCCGCCGCTTTCGAGGCCACCTCGCCCGCCTGGGCGCCGCCCATCCCGTCGGCGACGACGAACAGCGGCGCCTCGACATACAGCGAGTCCTCGTTGGCGTTGCGCTGGCGACCGGTGTCGGTGCGCACCGCTTCCTCGGCGATCCGCAGCGCCATCAGCCGGCCTCGAATCTGAAGATCGTGTCTCCGATCTGGACCGTGTCGCGGTCGATCAGCTCCGCTTCCCCCTGCAGGTCGGCTCCGTTCAGCAGGGTCCCGTTGGTCGAGCTCATGTCCTCGACGAAGAACCGCCCCTCGCGCGGAAAGACGCGGGCGTGCAACCCGGAGGCGTAGCGGTCGTCGATCTGGACGTCGGCCTCCTTCGAGCGCCCGATCGAGAGGCCGCCGATCAGGTCGAAGCGATGGTCGCGCTCGAGGCCGCCGCCGCGCTCGACGACCAGCCAGGCGTCGGGCCCGCGCGGGCTCTCGGCAAAGGCGGGGGCGGCGTGGAACCCGGTCGCGTCGGGCGCCGGCGCATAGGTCCGGCGCAGGTCCTTGAGGGCGCTGCGCGCGATCACGAGCACGAAGAGGTAGAGGACGGCGAGGAAGCCGAACTTGAGGGCTACTGAGATGGGGTCGTAAGCCACGCGTCCAGCACCTTAATGAGGGCGGCAGCCGCCCTACTGCTCGATATCGAAGGTGAAGGTCGTGGTGCCGACGGTGACCTGGTCGCCGGGGCTGAGCCGGGTCGAGGGAACGCGGCGGCCGTTGACCTTGATCCCGTTGGTGGAGCCGAGGTCGACGATCTGCCAGTCGCCGTTGTCGGCGCGGCGCAGCTCGGCGTGGCGGCGGGAGACGTTGGGGTCGGAGAGCACGCACTCGACCGACTTCGAGCGGCCGATCGTCGCCCGCGGGCCGTCGAGGACGTAGCGGCGGTCGCCGAGCGAGACGACGGCGCGGGTGGAGACGAGGGCGCCGACCGCCTGCTCGGGGCGCTTCGGGCGGCCGCGGTCGCGCTCGCGGACCGCCGAGTAGACCATCGTGTGGCCCTCTTCTCCCTGTTCGGGCGCCTGACCCTCGTGCGCCGCCGGCTTCACCAGCCGCGCCTGGATCCCGAACTCGCCGAGCCGCAGGCGCTCGTCGGTGGAGAAATCCACCTGGGGCCGGGTCAGAAGGTCGTAGCCGCGCCGCCGCGCGTGCTCCAGCAGGTAGCCGGAGAGCTCCTGCTCGAGCGAGCGCTCGTAGCCTTCGAGCTTGCCGCGGTCCTGCTTCGAGAGGAAGACCGTGTACTCGTTGGGGACGTAGACGCGCTGGACCGAGGCGGTCTTGTGGGCGTCCATTTCCTTCGCCAGCTTGCGGGCGAGTTCGACCGGCTGCACCTCCGAGCTGAAGGCGCGGCTGAAGACCCCCTCGACGAGGCCTTCGAACATCGACTCGAGTCGACTCAGAGCGCCGATGGCGAAATCCTAGGGAAGGCGCCGCTCAAGGCAGCGCCGCGCCGTGGAGCGCGAGGAAACCGCCGACCGCGATGGCGGCGGCGAGGGCGCCGACCCGGGTGACGACGCCGTGGCCGTAAGTGCCGGGCAGGTGCTCGCTGAGCTCGTCGAGCGAGTCCTCGATCGCCGTCCCCACCTGCTCCAGCGAAGGGCGGTGGTTGGGCCGGCAGGAGAGGCAGGCGTCGACGGTGTCGGTGAGCTCGCGGGGGAGATCGGGGCGGAGCCGGCGCAGCGAGCGGGTGCGGGCGCCGATCGCCCGCGCGGTCGCCGCCGGGGTGGCGCGGCGGTGCGGGTTCTCGCCGCTCCAGCACTCGTACAGGGTCAGCGCCAGCGAGTAGACGTCGGCTTCCGGTCCCGCCTGCCGCCCCTCCGCCTGCTCGGGCGACATGTAGGCGAGGGTGCCGACGACGTCGCCGACCGCGGTCAGCGAAGCCGAGTCGGCGAGGTGAGCGACGCCGAAGTCCATCAGCTTCGCCCGCGGTTCTGAGTCCTCGACTACCTGCACGTTCTGGGGCTTGATGTCGCGGTGGACGACGCCGCGCGAGTGGGCGTGGTCGAGGGCCTCGCAGAGGTCGGCGCCGATCTCACCGATCTCGCGGTCGGAGAGCTCGCCAGCGGCGGCGAGGCGGGCCAGGGTCGAGCCCTCGACCAGCTCGGTGACGAGCAGCGCGTTGCCGTCCTCCTCGCCCATCTCGTAGAGGGTGACGATGCCGGGATGGTTGAGGCGGGCGGCGGCCTGGGCCTCGCGGAGGACGCGGCGGCCGGCCTCCCCGCGCTGTTCGATCGCCTTCACGGCGACGGGGCGCTCGAGGCGGCCGTCCCAGGCCTCGTAGACGACGCCGAAGCCGCCGCTACCGATGCGGCGCTCGATCAGAAAGCGGTTGAGCACGAGCGAGCCGACCATCGCTCTCCTCACTTCGCCGGTTAAGGAACTCTTCCTGCCCGCCTGGGAACTGGGAAAAAAGCGCCGTTTGCGGCGGCTCCTGGCGGCGCAACCGCCGCAGAAGTCATACTTCCGCCCCCAGTGGAGGACTTCACCTCACGACGCTCGTCCCGGCGCGAGCGACCCAGCCGTCGCCCCGAACGCCAGCAGATCCTGCTGCGGCGGGCGCTCGCCCTCGGCGGCGGCCTCGTCCTCCTGATCCTGATCGTCCTCGGGGTCAAGGGCTGCCTCGACGCCCGCGCCAACCGCGAGCTCAGCGACTACTCCCGCAACGTCACCCAGATCGTCGAAGAGACCCAGCAGACGAGCAAAGCCTTCTTCGCCAAACTCGAAGACCCCGGCAACGCCTCGGTCACCGACTTCATCGACCAGGTCAACGCCTCGGCCAGCGCGATGGACGCCTACGCGACCCGGATCGACGACATCGACACCCCGGGCGACATGTCCCGCCCGCAGGCCAACCTCGAGCTCGCCTACGAGCTGCGGGCGAGCGCCTTCGACCAGATCGCCGCCAAGATGAGCACCGCCCTCGGCGACGCCGGTGCTGACAAGGCGATGGAAGGCATCGCCAAACAGATGCAGAAGCTGCTCGCCGGCGACGTCGTCTACGAACAGGTGGTGCGGCCCGAAGTCGACAACATCCTCGCCGCCAACGGGATCTCCGACTCCGATCTGCCGAAGAGCACCGTCCTGCCGGATGAAAAGTGGCTCGAAGCGAGCACCGTCGAAGACGCCCTCTCGGCGGTCAGCGGCAGCACCTCGAGCGTCTCCGGGGTCCACGGCAGCGAACTCAGCGGCGTCATCGTCAACGGCACCGAACTCGTCGAAGGGGCGCCGAGCACGATCAGCGGCGAAGAAGGGGTTGAAGTCGAAGTCCAGGTCTTGAACGTCGGCGAATCGACCGAGAACGGGGTCACCGTCGCGGTCACCTACGAAGGCAACACCGTCAAGGGTGAAATCGACGAACTGCCGGTCGGCGAAACCGGGACGGCGCTGATCCCGCTGACGCCGCCCCCGAGCGGCGAAGTGACGCTCGAAGTCGAAGTCGAAGCGGTCCCGGGCGAGCAGGTCACCGAAAACAACGAAGGCACCTTCTCGCTGGTCGTCGAATAGCGGCGCTCGTCGCCGCTCTGGTTTGATCCCTGGATGAGGATCGCCTACCTCGGACCCGCCGGCACCTTCACCGAAGACGCGCTCGGCGAGGCGATGGTCGCGGGCAGCTACGAGCCGCTGCGGACGCCGACGATCCCCGACGCGATCCTCGCGGTCGAGCGCGGCGAGGCCGAGCGGGCGCTGGTCCCGATCGAGAACTCGCTCGAGGGGTCGGTCCGGCCGACCCTCGACACCCTCGCCTTCGACGCCGGCGCGGTGACGATCGTCGGCGAGCACGATTACCGGGTCCGGGTCCACCTGATCGCCCGCGAGGGCATCGGTCTCGGCGATGTCGAGGCGGTCCTCTCCCACCCCCAGCCGCTGGCCCAGTGCCAGCACTTCCTCCGCGAGCGGCTGGCCGAGGTTGAACAACGCAGCGTCAGCAGCACCGCGGCGGCGGTGCGGATGGTGAGCGAGTCCTCGCGGCCCTGGGCGGCGCTGGGTGCGCGGGCGGCGGCCTCGCTCTACGGCTGCGAGCTGCTGGTCGAGGGGGTCGAGGACCAGGACGACAACGTCACCCGCTTCGTCTGGATCGCGCCGCAGGGCACCCAGCCGCTCGGGGAGGGGCCGTGGAAGACCTCGCTCGTCTTCTCCGAGGTCGGGGCCGACCACCCGGGCGCCCTGGTCGAGTGCCTGAGCGAGTTCTCCGATCGCGGCATCAACCTGACCCGGATCGAGTCCCGGCCCCTGCGCCAGGGCCTCGGCCGCTACATGTTCTTCTGCGATTTCGAGGGCCAGGAGAGCGACCCGGCCGCCGCGGAGGCGATCGCGGCGCTGCGGACGAAGGCCGCTTCGGTCCAAATCCTCGGCTCCTACCCGACCGGCTGACGCACCCGTTCCGTGGTTCCTTAGTCCTGTATATCCGGACAAAGGAACCACGGAACTTTCTTTCGCAATGAGGGAGGGGCGCCGAGGTGCCTACAATTCCCGAGCAGTATGGCCAGGGTGCTGGTACTCAACGCGACGTATGAGCCGATCAACGTCTGTACGTTGAGACGCGCCGCTGTCCTCCTCCTCAAGGAAAAGGCCGAACTGCTCGAGCAGCGGGCCGGGGCGGCGCTGCACTCCGAGCACATGACGATGGAGCGGCCCGACGTGATCCGCCTCGTCAACTACGTGCGGATCCCGCGCGAGGCGCACCGCCGCAAAATCACCCGCCGCGCCGTCCTCGCCCGCGACTCCTGGACCTGCCAGTACTGCGGCTCGACCAAAGCCGGGCTCACCGTCGACCACGTCATCCCCCGCTCCCGCGGCGGCCTCTCCGTCTGGGAGAACATCGTCGCCGCCTGCCCGCCCTGCAACCGCCGCAAGGGCAACCGCCTCCCGCGCGAGATCCACATGCACCCGGCGACGACCCCGAAGGCGCCGCCGCCGACCGTCTTCATCCAGGTCGCGAGCCCGAAGATCCCGGCAGCCTGGGAGCAGTACCTGCCACAGGCGGCCTAGGTGCGCCAAGGGCTGCCAGTGCCCCTGAGCGCACAAGTAGACTGCCACCAATGATCGCTCGGCCAGGCGGGGCCCAGCGGGCGCGTGCGCTCGCGGCGGGGCTCTTCATCTTTGTGCTGCTACTCGCGCTCGGCGCAGGGACGGCCGCTGCCGGCGTCTGGGTGCAGGGGTCGGCGCAGGGCGAAGCCGCCTCCTTCTGGACGACGGCGCGGATGCGCGCGGCGAAGCCGCTCGAGGTCGACACCCGAGGCCGAGCCAAGGGGGCCGCGGTGGCGTCCCAAGCGAGCGAATTCGGCTCCGACTTCGTCGAAGTCCCCGACCCGACCGCGTCGGGCTTCCGCATCCATGGGGCGATCTTCATCGACCTCGGCTTCTTCGGCTACGGCCGCTGCTCGGGGACCGCGGTCCGCTCCCCCAACCACAGCGTCGTCTTCACCGCCGCCCACTGCATCCACAGCGGCGGCTCCTTCGGCCGCTGGTACCGCTCGCGCGCCGCCTTCATCCCCGCCTACCGTTACGGCCAGCGTCCCTTCGGGATCTTCCCTGTGCGCTGGCTGGACACGACGAGGCAGTGGCGGGTCAGCGGCAGCGAGAACTTCGACGTCGGCGCGATGGTGGTCGGAAAGAACGAGCGCGGGCAGACCCTGACCGAGGCCGTGGGGGGAGCGAAGATCGCCTGGGACCTGAAGCCGAGGCAGGACTTCGACGTCCACGGCTACCCCGCCGAACCGCCCTTCGACGGCGAAACCCAGCGGCTCTGCGGCGCCACCCCGTTCCTCGGCCACGACCCGAACTCCTTCGCCGAACCCGGGCCCCTGAACCTCGCGGTCACCTGCGAACTCAACGGCGGCGCCTCCGGCGGCGGCTGGATGATCGAAGGCGGCCAGACCCTCAACGGAGTCACCGACTACGGCTACTTCGACGAAACCTCGCCCACCTACGGCCCCTACTTCGGAAAGGAAGTCGCCCGCCTCTACGGCCGAGCGGCGGCGGTGCGATGAAGCGCCTCCTCTTCCCTCTGGTGATGCTGGCGCTCACCGCGACCCCGGCGGCGGGGGCGAGCGCAGCCCTGCCTCCCTTGCCACCGCTGCCACACAGCCGGCTCCTCGACAAGGCCCTGCCCGAACACGGGCCGGAAGTGCGGCCGGCTCCGATCTTCCGCTCCGGCTTCACCGCCGAGTCCGGCAAGTACAACGTCGGCGTCAGCACCTACGGCGGCGGCGTTTACCTGGGCGTCTGGCGCGGCGACAAGAAGGGGCGGACGATGAGCGCCTACCTGGCGAAGGGAGTCGCAAGGCCCGAACGCCTGCAGGCCAGCTTCGGCAAGCTCGGCCAGATCTCGATGCGTTTCCACCCCTCGCGCAACCTCGAGCCGAGCAGGAGCTGCAGCTTCGGCCGGGTGCTGATCCATCAGCATGGCCTCTTCGTCGGCCGCCTCAAGTTCCGCGGCGAAGAAGGCTACGTCTCGATTCGGCTGCACCGGGCGAAGGCGACGATCCTCAGGTTGGGCAAGCACTGCCACGTCCGTCGCCATCACGATTTCGACCCCTCGGACTTCGAATTCCTCTTCGCCAAGCCGGAAGCGTCGATCCTGGCCTTCTCGCGCGACGGCGTCGACTCGGCCGCGGTGCTGGCGATCGCGGCGAAGAAGCTGAGCACCTTCCTCGCCGTCGACGAAGAAAGCCGCGGCAATCTGGCGGTCGTACGTCTGGCGATCGTCCATCGGCCAGGAACTCTGAGTTTCGACGAAGCCCTCACCACCGGCCGCCTCGACCCGCCGGGCCCGTTCCACGGAATCGGCCGCTACCGCGCCTTCCCCGACGGCACCCAGACCTGGTCGGGCAACCTCAACATCGACTTCCCTGGTGCCCCGCACTTCCCCCTCACGGGGACGGCCTTCGAAGCCCTGGTCGAAGTTCCCTTCTAGGTCGCGTCGGCGGCTACTCGCCGGCGCCGTCGGGTGACGCCTCGACGAGCTCAACCGGACCGTCGTTCTCGGCCTCGGCGGCGGCTTCCTCGGACTCGACGACGAGGGCGACGGCGCTGACGCGGTCGTCGTCCTTGATGTTCATCACCTTGACGCCCTGGGTCGAGCGCCCCATCTGCGAGATACCGCCGACCGAAGTGCGCTGGACCATCCCGTTCTGGGAGATGAAGAGCAGGTCCTGGTGTTCGGCGACGATCAGGGCGCCGGTGAGGCCACCCTTCTTCTCGGTCATCTTCACGGTGAGAACGCCTTTCGTGCCGCGGCCCTTGACCGGGTAGTCGGAGACCGGCGTGCGCTTGCCGTAGCCGTTCTCGGTGACGACGAAGAGTTCGGTGTCGTCGCGGGCGACATCCATCGCCAACACCCGGTTGTCCTTGCCGGAGACGTTCATGCCTTTGACGCCGCTGGTGTCGCGGCCCATCGTCCGCACATGCTCCTCCGAGAAGCGCGAGGCGTGGCCGGAGTGGGAGACCATGAGGATGTCGTCTTCGCCCGAGGTCAGCCGCACCTGGACCAGCTCGTCGCCGTCGCGGACCTTGATCGCGATGATCCCGTCGGCCCGGATCGGCGTGTTGTAGGCGAGGAACTCGGTTTTCTTGATCAGGCCCTTGGCGGTGGCGAAGGCGAGGTACTTGTTCTCCTTGAAATCCCGGGTCGGGATCACCGCCATCACCCGCTCGCCTTCCCGCAGCGGCAGCAGGTTGTTCAGGGAGCTGCCTTTCGCGTTGCGGGAGCCCTCCGGCAGCTCATAGACCTTGAGCCGGTAGACCTTGCCGCGGTTGGTGAAGAAGAGCAGGAAGTCGTGGGTCGAGCTGATGTGGAGGTGGGCGATGTAGTCGTCGTCTTTGAGGTTCATCCCCATCACCCCGACCCCGCCGCGACGCTGCTGGCGGTAGGTGGCGAGCGGCAGTCGCTTTACGTAGCCCGAAGCGGTCAGCGAGATCACCATCTGCTGGTCGGCGATCATGTCCTCGATCCCGACATCGCCCTCGAAGTGCGCCAGCTCGGTGCGGCGTTCGTCGCCGTAGGACTCGACGATTTCGGTCAGCTCGTCCTTGACCAGGCCCATCACCCGGGCTTCGTCGCCGAGGATCGCCCGCAGCTCGCCGATCCGCTCCATCAGGTCAGCGTGCTCGGCCCGCACTTTGTCGGCCTCGAGCGCGGTCAGGCGCTGCAGCCGCATGTCGAGGATCGCCTGCGCCTGCTCGCGCGAGAGCTCGAACTGCTCCATCAGTCCGTCGCGGGCGGCATCGGGGTCGGTCGAGGCCCGGATCAGTTTGATCACCGCGTCGAGGTTGTCGAGCGCGACCAGCAGCCCCTCGAGGATGTGGGCGCGCGCCTCGGCTCGGCGCAGTTCGTACTGGGTGCGGCGGGTGACGACCTCGCGCTGGTGGTCGACGTAGTGCTCGATCAGCTCGAGCAGGCTCAGCGTCCGCGGCACACCGTCGACCAGCGCCACCATGTTGGCGCCGAAGGTCGACTGCATCGAGGTTTTCTTGTAGAGGTTGTTGAGGACGACCTTGGCCGGCGGCCCGCCACGTTTGAGCTCGATCACGAGCCGCATCCCGGAGCGTTCGTCGCTCTCGTCGCGAAGGTCGGAGATGCCCTCGAGCTTCTTGTCGCGGGCGAGGTCGGCGATCTTGGTGATCAGCCCCCCTTCGCCGCCCTTCTTGACCATGAACGGCAGCTCGGTGACGATGATCGCCTCCTTGCCCCCCTTCAGCGGCTCGACGTGGGCGCGGGCCCGGACGCGGATGCTGCCGCGGCCCGAGGCGTAGGCATCGCGGATCCCCTCGCGGCTCATCAGTCCGCCGCCGGGGAAGTCCGGGCCCTTGACGTGCTCCATCAACCCCGCGAGGTCGATCTCCGGGTTGTCGATGTAGGCGGCGACGGCGCCGGCGACCTCGCGCAGGTTGTGCGGCGGGATGTTCGTCGCCATCCCGACGGCGATTCCGGAGGTCCCGTTGACCAGCAGGTTGGGGAACCGGGCCGGCAGGACCTGGGGCTCCTGGGTCGATTCGTCGTAGTTGGGGCCGAAGTCGACGGTGTCGGCGTCGATGTCGCGCAGCAGCTCGGTCGCGAGGCGGCCGAGGCGGGCCTCGGTGTACCTCATCGCGGCGGCGGGATCGTCGTCGATCGAGCCGAAGTTGCCCTGGCCGTCGACGAGGAGGTAGCGCAGCGAGAAGTCCTGCGCCATCCGCACCAGGGTGTCGTAGATCGCCGAGTCGCCGTGCGGGTGGTACTTGCCCATCACCTCGCCGACGATGAAGGCGCACTTGCGGTACGGGCGGGTCGGCTGCAGGCCGATGTCGTGCATCGCGTAGAGCACCCGGCGATGGACCGGCTTGAGGCCGTCGCGCACGTCCGGCAGGGCCCGGCCGACGATCACGCTCATCGCGTAATCGAGATAGGACGAGCGCATCTCCTGCTCGAGACCGCGGTCCTCGATGTTGCCCGTCAATGCGTCAAGAGCCATGGGTGGTTCCTCCGATCAAAGCCACAGTTCCCGACGAGGTCCGCTCAGACATCAAGGAACTTCACCTCTTTCGCGTGCGCCTCGATGAACTCGCGGCGCGGCGCGACCTGGTCGCCCATCAGCATCGAGAAGATCGTGTCGGCGGCCGTCGCGTCTTCCAGCGTGACCCGGGCCAGCGTGCGCGAGGCCGGATCCATCGTCGTCTCGCGCAGCTGTTTGGCGTTCATCTCGCCCAATCCCTTGAACCTGGTCAGCTGGACTCCCTGCCGGGCCAGCTCCAGCACCGCCCCGCGCAGCGCCTCGAAGGAGAGCGCGACGTTGCGGCGCTCGCCGCGCTTGACTTCGAACGGCGGCCGACCGACCTGTTTGAGCAGGGCCGCGTGCACCTCGGCGAACTTGCGGTAGTCATGGTGGGCGAACAGTGCCGCCGGCAGGCGATGGGTTCGCGCCAGCCCGCTCTTGCGCTCGATCGCCTTGACGGTGACGCAGTCCTCGTTGCTGTCCAGCACCTCGGTGTCGAACGGCTCGTTCTCACCACCGCCGCGCTGAAGCTCGTCGCGGGCGGCGGCGACGCTCGCGACCTGCTCGTCGAGCAGGCTCGACTCCTCGAGGAAGCGCACCACTTCATGGCCGAAGTCCGCCTGCAGCGACGAGCCCCATCCCTCGTACTCTTTCGAGCGACGGATGTAGGCCTGCCACCGGCTCGGCGTCAGCTTGCGGCTCTCGCCGCTCGCGTCGGTCAGCTCGAACTGCTCGAGCTTGTCGCGCAGGAGCAGCTCTTCGAGTTCGGACTCGCGCTCCAGGTAGGTCTCCTGGTTGCCCTGTTTGACGCGATAGAGAGGCGGCTTGGCGATGTAGACGTAGCCCTGGCTGATCAGCTCCGGCATCTGCCGGTAGAGGAAGGTCAGCACGAGGGTGCGGATGTGGGCGCCGTCGACGTCGGCGTCGGTCGCCATCACGATCTTGTGGTACCTGGCTTCCTCGATGTTGAACTCGTCGTGGACGCCGGTGCCGATCGCCGTGATCAGCGCCTGGATCTCGTTGTTGGCCAGCACCTTGTCGATCCGGCTCTTCTCGACGTTGATGATCTTGCCCCGCAGGGGCAGCACCGCCTGCGTGTTGCGGTCGCGGGCCTGCTTCGCCGAGCCGCCGGCGGAGTCACCCTCGACGACGAAGATCTCGGCCAGGCTCGGGTCCTTGACCGAGCAGTCGGCGAGCTTGCCCGGCAGGGTCGAGTTCTCGAGCGCAGACTTACGGGTCAGGTCGCGAGCCTTGCGCGCCGCCGAGCGGGCGCGGGCTGCATCGATCGCCTTCATGATCACGCGTTTGGCGTCGGCGGGGTTCTCCTCGAGGTACTCGCCCAGCTTGCGGTTGGTGATCTCCTCGACCAGGCCTCGGATCGGCGGGTTGCCGAGTTTGGTCTTGGTCTGACCCTCAAACTGCGGGTCGTGGAGCTTGACCGAGATCACCGCGGTCAGGCCCTCGCGCACGTCCTCGCCGGCGAGGTTGTCGTCTTTTTTCTCTTTCAGCAGACCTTTGTTGCGCGCATAGGCGTTGAGGGTCCGCGTCAGCGCCGAGCGGAAGCCGGAGAGGTGCGAGCCACCCTCGTGGGTGTTGATGTTGTTGGCGAAGCTGAAGATCGACTCCTGGTAGGAGGCATTCCACTGCATCGCGATCTCGACCTGTCCCTCCTCTTTGCCGCCGTCGAAGTAGATGACCTTCTTGTGCACCTCGTCCTTGTTGCCGTTGAGGTGGCGGACGAAGTCCTCGATGCCGCCGTCGTACTTGAAGGTGACGGCGTTGGTCTCGCCGCGCTCGTCGACCAGGTCGATCTTCAGGCCGCGGGTGAGGAAGGCGGTCTCGCGCAGACGCTCGACCAGGACGTCGAAGTCGAAGCCGATCTCTTCGAAGATCTCGAGGTCGGGCAGGAAGGTGATCTTGGTCCCGTGGCGGTCGGTCTTCTCACCCTTGGTGAGGTCCCCCTGGGGCTTGCCGCGCTCGTAGTCCTGGGTCCAGACGTAGCCGTCGCGGCTGATCTCCAAGTGCAGGCGCTCGGAGAGCGCGTTGACGACCGAGACGCCGACGCCGTGCAGACCGCCGGAGACCTTGTAGCCGCCGCCGTCCCCGAACTTGCCGCCGGCGTGGAGCACGGTCAGCACGACCTCGGCGGCCGGCCTCCCCTCTTTCTCCATCGTCTCCACCGGGATGCCGCGGCCGTTGTCCTCCACCGTGCAGCTGTTGTCCGGATGGAGGACGACGCGGACGGCATCGCAGTGGCCGGCGAGGGCCTCGTCGACCGAGTTGTCAACCACCTCATAGACGAGGTGGTGCAGACCGCGGGGGCCCGTCGAGCCAATGTACATGCCGGGGCGTTTGCGAACCGCTTCCAGCCCCTCGAGGACGGTGATGTCCTTGGCGCCGTAGGAGTCTCCGCTGGCTTTTTTGTCAGGCAATGAATCCCTTCCGATTGACACACAGGCACTCAGAACAGAGAAAACCCCGACGCCCTGCGCGGGTAGTCGGGGCGTAATCCGAGTTGCCATAAGAATACCAGTTCGAGCTCTCGGACAAGCCGCCCTTGATTAAGAAATTCCCTGCAAATCGTGACAAAAGCGGGTCTAGAAGCGCTCGGTGTTGACGCGAAAGCGCAGGGCTTCGGGCGCCTGCTCCCCCAGCTGCTCCCGCAGGCGCTCTAAAAGGGCGCCTTGCATCAGGTCCAGCTCCTGCGCCCAGACCGCGTCGGCGCACTCGACCGTGACCGTCCGATCGCGTTCGGAGACCGGGGTCGCTCGGGCCGCGAGCTGCTCCCCGACCGCGTTTGACCACGCTGCCTGGACGGCGGCAAGCGGCGTCTGCGGGGCGACCCGGTGGAGCGCCGCTTGAAACGCATCGGCTGCGGGACGGGGGGCGCGGCGGCGGCTCATGCGGCGGCACTTTCTGTCTGCAGGGGCGGCATCCTGATCACATTCTCCAGCGCCGTTGCCGGAACCGACTCCTCATCGGCGGCGGTGATCAGGACCTGGCCACCGTCGTCGAGGCGGGCGACGAGGCGATCGCGGCGGCCGGGGTCGAGCTCGCTCATCACATCGTCGAGCAGCAGCAGGGGGACGACGCGGCGGGCTGCCAGCAGGGCCTCGCGCTCGGCGAAGAGGAGGGCGAGGAGAGAGGCGCGCTGTTGCCCCTGGGAGCCGAAGCGGCGCAGCGACTTCCCCGCGCTGGTCAGCTTCAGCTCGTCGTGGTGGGGACCCCAGGAGCTGCGACCGAGGCGGATGTCCTGCTCGCGGCGCTCTTCGAGGCCGAGGCGGATCTCCTCGGCCGAACCAGGCGCTCGCGGCGCGTACTCGAGCGCGGCGTCCTCCAGGCCCAGCTCGGTGGCGGCGCGGTTGAAGGGACCGGCGAGCTCAGCCACCGCCTCCGCCCGCGCCTCGACAAGTGGCGCGGCGGCGTTTGCGAAGCCGCTGTCCCAGACTGCGAGCTCGGTGGGGGAGCCGTAGCCGGCGGCGAGCCGGGAGAGCAGCGCGTTGCGTTGCGCGACCGCCTGCCCGAAGCGCTTTCGCAACTCCCCCCGAGCCGGCCAGCGGGCGGCGACGAAGCCGTCGAGGTGGGCGCGACGCTCGGCTGGTGGGCCCTTGACGAGGCTCAGCCGGTCGGGGGCGAAGACGGCGACCGGGGGACGGGCGCGGGCGATCGTCGCCGGATCGGCCGGGCTGCCGTCGAGCAGGTGGCGCCGCCCCTCACTGCGGCTGACCGCCGCCATCAGCCGGTGCTCGATCCCGTCTTCGTCCCGCACCGTCGCCTCCGCTCTCGCCAGCGAGCCGCCGAAGGGGATCAGGTCACGCCGATCGGAGGTGCGAAAGGAACGGCCGGTGAGGGCGAAGTAGAGGGCCTCGATCAGGTTCGTCTTGCCGGTGCCGTTGGGGCCGATGACGCTGACGATCCCGGGCGCCAGCTCAATCCGAACGCGATCGAGGCTGCGCAGCGGCGTCGCCTCGATCGCGGTGACGAGCACGGCGGGCTCACTCCGGTGCGCGAGGCACGTCAGACGTTGAGCCGGATCGGCATCACCAGATAGCGGAAGTGATCTCCCTCCACCGGCTCCAGCAGGCCCGGCCGCAGCGGCGAGATCAGTCGCAGCAGCACCTCGTCGCCGGAGACGCTTTCGATCCCCTCTTTGAGGAACTCCGGGTTGAAGCCGATCTCCAGCTCCTCGCCCTCGAAGGCGGCCGGCATCGTCTCGCGGGCATCGCCGACGTCCGGGGTCTCCGCCGCCACCGTCAGCTCACCGGGGCGGAACGAAAGCCGCAGCGGCGCGTTGCGCTGGGCCAGCTGGCTGACCCGGCGGGTGACGTCGAGGAACTCCGAGCGCGGCAGGCGGACGTCGTGCTCGTAGGACTCCGGCAGCAGCTGGCGGAAGTTCGGGAACTGGCCATCGATCAGTCGGGTGGAGAGAAGGATCGAGCCGGCGACGAAGACCGCCTGGTTGGTGAGCAGCGAGATCGAGGTCTCCCCGGCGCCCTCAGAGGAGAGGATGCGACCGAGCTCGCGCAGCGCCCGCGCCGGGATGTTCGCCTCCAGCTCGCCGCCGAGGTCGGCCTCCAGCTCGGTCCGTTTGACCGCGAGCCGGTAGGAGTCGGTTGCGACCATCGTCATCTCTTTGCCGCTGGCGGTGACGAAGACGCCGGTCAGCACCGGCCTCATGTCGTCGCGGGATGCGGCGCGCGCGACCAGGTCGATGCTCTCTTCCAGCGCCGCCGCCGGGATCTTCAGCCCTGGGTCGGGCTCGGGCTGCGGCAGTTTCGGGAAGTCCTCGACCGGCAGCACCCGCAGGTGGAAGCTGGAGCCGCCGCTGCGGATCTCGACGTCGTGCTCGGCCTCGCGCAGCTCGATCTCGACGGCGGGATCGGCGAGGGAGCGAGCGACCTCCGCGAAGAGCCGCCCGGGCAGGAGGGCCGCGCCCTCGCTCTCGATGTCGGCGTCGAGCGTCGTCTCCAGACCGAGGTCAAGATCGGTGGCGGCGAGAGTGACCCGCCCCTCTTTGGCGCTGAGGAGGACACCGGAGAGCGCCTGGGTGGCGGCGCGGGTCGAGACAGCCCGGGAGACGACGGACAGCTTTGAGACTAGGTCTTCCCTTTTGGTGGTGAGCTTCAAGTCGTGTGCCTTCTTAGGTTTGCCTTCTTGAGTTGGATTAGGACTTGTGGAAAAAGTCTGGGTGCTGGCGGATTCGGCGATCTGGTGCGGTTTGGCGGCTGTGGACGAGGCTTTGGAAGGCTGGGGATTCTTGCAGCGCCGGCGGCGTTCAGCGCTCCTCGCCCACAGGGTTGTGGATTGCTCCCCGCAGCTCGCGGATCTTCTCGGCGAGCTGGGTGTCCTCGTCGAGGCCTGCTTCGATGCGCCGTAGGGAGTTGAGCACAGTCGTGTGGTCGCGACCGCCGTAGAGGTGGCCGATCTGGGGGAGCGAGAGGTCGGTGAGGTCGCGGGTGAGGAAGATCGCGACCTGGCGGGCCCGCAGTGGCGTGGCGGCCCTGCTCGAGCCGATCAGCTCGGCGCGGGAGATCCCGAAACCTTCGGCCACGCGCTGCTGGATCTCCTCGACCGAGGTCGGTTGCGAGCGGCGGACGCTGGGGATGACTTCGGCGATCAGCTCGGTGCTGAGCGGCTTGGCCATCAGGGAGGCGTGGGCGATCACCCGGGTCAGGGCGCCGTGCAGCTGGCGCATGTTGACGTCGATCCGGTGGGCGAGCTCGCTCAGCGCCTCGGCGTCGGCGATCTCGACTCCTGCCTCCTCGACCAGGCGCCGGAGCACCGTCAGGCGGGTCCTCAGGTTCGGCGGCTCGACGGCCACCGTCAAGCCCCACTCGAAGCGGTCGCGCAGGCGCGAGGCGAGCGTGGAGAGCTCGCTCGGGATGCGGTCGGCGGAGAGCACGAGTTGGCTGCCGGACTCGTAGAGCGCGTTGAAGGTGTGGAAGAACTCCTCCTCGGTCGCCGGCTTGCCCTGGAGGAACTGGACGTCGTCGATCAGGAGGACGTCGAGGTCGCGGTAACGGGCCTTGAAGGCCTCGGCGCCTGAGGTTTTCAGCGCCGCCACAAACTCGTTGGTGAAGGACTCGGCGGTCGTGTAGCGGACGCTGAGACCAGGCGCGTTGTCGCGCAGGTAGTTGGCGATCGCCGCGAGCAGGTGGGTCTTGCCGAGCCCCGGCGGGCCGTGAAGGAAGAGCGGGTTGTACGCCTCTGACGGCGCCTCGGCGACGGCGAGGGCGGCCCCGTGGGCGAGGCGATTGCCAGGGCCGATGACGAAGCGCTCGAAGGTGTAGTGCGGATTGAGGTCGGGATCGGCCTCGCCGTCGCCCATGCCCTCGGCCGGGGCGGCGAAGCTGACCTGCTGGAAGGGCCCGCCGCCCTCGCGCAGCGCTTCCGCGATCAGGGCGGAGTAGCGGCGCTCGGTCCAGGCTCTGATCCCCTCGGGGGCGCTGAGGAAAACGGTGTCACCCTCGGCGCCCACCAGCGCCAACGGCTCGAGCCACAGCCCCCAGGTCGACTCCGGAACCGAAGCGCTCAGCCGCTCCCGCGTTGCTCGCCAGAGCGCGTCGACGTCGTCTTTGGGAGGGTCATCAGGCACCGGGCGGCGACCATAGCGCCGTGCCTGAGCGCCCAACCGGGGTGCCTCGCAAATCCCGCAGAAAAGATTTTCCCCGGGTCCCTATACTCCCGCCGGCAATGAAGCGCACCTACCAGCCCAAGAAGCGGAAGCGGGCCAAGACCCACGGATTCCGCGCCCGGATGAGCAGCCGAGGTGGCCGCGCCATCCTCAAGCGCCGCCGGCGCAAAGGCCGCAAGCGCCTCACTCCTTAATGGCCGTCTGCGAGGCCGTGCCGGTCTGATGGCGTCGCCGAAGCGACGGCGCCTCTCCCGTAGCGGCGAGTTCGACCGCGTCTATCGCGACGGCTCCTCGCACGCGACCCGCTATCTCGTCCTCTACACGTTCCCGCGCAAGGACGAGGAGCGCGAGGAGGTGCGCCTCGGCGTCTCCGTCAGCCGCAAGGTGGGCGGCGCGGTCGAGCGCAACAAGGTCAAGCGGGCGCTGCGGGAGGCCTTCTGGACCCTCGCCGACCGCCTGCCGCCGCGCCACGACTTCGTCATCGTCGCCCGCAGCGAGATCAAGGACCTGATCGAGCGCGAGGGGACGAGCGGTGTCAGCGCCAACCTCGAAGAGGCCCTCGCCGGGGGCCGTTCCACGTGAAACGCATCTTTCTCGCCCCGATCCGGGGCTACCAACGCTGGATCTCTCCTGGCCTTCCCCGCCGCTGCCGCTACGAGCCGACCTGCTCCGCCTACGCGGTCGAGTCGGTCGAACGCTTCGGCGTAATCCGCGGTTTTCTCCTCGCTTCCTGGCGGATTCTGCGCTGCAATCCCTTCAGTCACGGCGGCTTCGACCCCGTCCCCGATAGATTCACGCTCCGCACCGGCCCGGTACACCCGGCCGAGTGGCACAAAACGCACTGATGATGCTCCCCGCCGCCAACATCCTCCAGCCGCTGATCAACGTCGCCAACGCGGTGTTGCAGTTCTTTCACGACGACGTCGGCCTCTCGTGGGGAATGTCGATCATCGCGCTCACCGTCTGCACCCGGGCGCTGCTGATCCCGCTCACCTACAAACAGCTCAAAGGCATGCGCGCCCTGCAGGCGCTGCAGCCGCAGATGAAGGAGCTGCAGGAGAAATACAAGAACGACAAACAGCGCCTGCAGCAGGAAATGATGCGGATTTACAAAGAGAACAAAGTAAATCCGCTCGCCTCATGCTTCCCCCTGCTGGCCCAGCTGCCGGTCTTCATCACGCTCTTCTACGTCCTCCGCCACGAGCTGCCGCCGGACATGGGCTGCCCGGCCGCCGAACACTGCGCCGCCTACGGGGCCGAATTCTTCTTCATCCACGACCTCACCGCGAAGGCGACCGGCGCCGAATTGATCACCCTGATCGTGCTTTACGTCGGCACCCAGTTAGCTTCGAGCATGGTTATGGCGATTACGGCTGACAAAAGCCAGCAGCGGATGATGATGGTGCTGCCGTTCATCTTCGTCCCCTTCATCCTCAATTTCCCCGCCGGCTTGATTCTCTACTGGATCACCACCAACTTCTGGACGATCGGCCAGCAGCTCGTGATCCAGCGTGTGATCCCGCCGCCCGTCACCGCAACCCCCGAGGGCGCGGCCGCGATCCAGGCGGCGAAACCTCCACCCAAACCACCGAAAAAGAAGAAGCGGCGGCGCTGAGGCGCCCCCGGCTGCGCCTCAGCCCTTCGGACGTTTCTTCGCGATCCCGGGCTTGCGGGGAAGGTTCGCGGGCGTCGGCCCGCTCTTGCGGATGACGTGAAGATGGCGGTGCCGGCTGCCGGCCCGGTCGCCGACATCGAGGATTTGAACCGGCTCCATCGCCAGGTCCGCCGCGGCGTTGGCGAGCTGCGCCTCCTCTTCCGGATCGCGTTTGCCCTTCCAGGCGACGAGGACTCCATTTGGCTTCAGGAGCGGGGATGCGAGCTCGGCGAGGGTCGAGAGGCGCCCAACGGCGCGAGCGGTCACAGCGTCATATGCGTCCCGGCCCGCTTCTTCGGCCAGGTCCTCGGAGCGAGTGTCGAGGACGATCGCGTTGCCGATGCCCGCCGCCTCGATCGCCCGCTGCATGAACTCGCACTTGCGGCCCACCGACTCGACCAGGTCCACCTGCGCTGCCGGTAGGGAAACCGCCAGAGCCAAACCCGGGAAGCCCGCGCCGGCGCCGACGTCGGCGATCCGACGCGCCTCCCGCAGTCCCTCCACCTCGAGGCCGGTGAGGCTGTCGGCGATGTGGACCTGCCAGGCGCGCTCGTCGACCACCGAGCTGACCGAAGCCCGCTCTTCGGCAAGGAGGCCGAGGACGACCTCGAGTTGCGCGCGCGCCTCCGGATCCAGGTGCGCGAGCGGGTCTTTGCTCACTCGGGCAGCAGCGGTGCGACGATCACGCAGCGGTTGGGCTCGTCGCCCTCGCTGTAGGTCTCGATCCCGGCCCGCTCTTTGAGCCGTTCGTGGACGACGCGCCGTTCTTGCGCGCTCATCGGGTCCATCTCGACCACCCGGTTGTTGTTCAGCGCCTGGTCGGCGGCGCGATCGGCGCGGCCCTCGAGCGTTTCGCGGCGCCGCTCGCGATAGCCGGCCGCGTCGACGACGACGCGTTTGCGCTCGCGCAGGCCGCGGAAGGCCGCCTGGTAACAGAGCAGCTGCAGGGCGTCGATCGTCTGCCCGCGTTTTCCGATGAGAAGGCCGTAATCGTCCTCTCCCTCGACCGTGAGCAGGATGCGGTCGTCGTTCTCGTCGACCACGACCTCCCCGTCGAGATCGAGCTCGTCGAGCACGCCCTCGACGAGCTCCTGGGCTCGCTCGGCGGGGTTATCGGGCCAGTCGTAGGTCTCGGACACGGGCAGCAGGCTATCCGACCGCCTGCCGGCGCGCTGAGGAATGTGCCGCGGGCGTGTTGACTAGGCTGAGCTCGATGGGAAAGGTCTACGCGGTTGCGAACCAGAAGGGCGGCGTCGGCAAGACGACCACGGCCGTCAACCTGGCCTCCTGCGCGGCAGCGGAGGGCAACCAGACGCTGCTCGTCGACCTCGACCCCCAGTGCAACGCGACGGTGGCCCTCGGGGGCGACCGCGAGCTCCACCCCTCCTCCTACGACTGCTTGACCGGGAACACCTCGGTCGCCGAGGCGGCCCGTCCTGCCGGTCCCGACAACCTCTGGCTCGTCCCCGCCAACAAAGACCTCGCCGGCGCTGCGGTCGAGCTGCCGCGGATGCAGGGATCCGAGACTCGTCTGCGGGAACGCCTGGGACCACTGCGCGAGCGCTTCGCCGTCACCCTCCTCGACTGCCCGCCCGCCCTCGGCCCGGTCAGCGTCAACGCTCTTACCGCCGCCGACCGGGTGATCGTCCCGGTCCAGGCCGAGTACCTCGCCCTAGAGGGGCTGGTCCAGTTCCTGGAAACCCTCGGCCTGATCAGGCGTGAGCTGAACCCTCAACTTGAGGTTTCGGGTCTGCTCGTGACGATGCACGACGAGCGCACGCGATTGGCGCAGGACGTCGAGGCGGAGCTGCGCGACCACTTCGACGGGATGGTCTTCGAGACGGTGATCCCGCGCAGCGTTCGAGTCGCCGAGTCGCCGAGTTATGGTCTGCCCGTGACCGAGCACGCCCCAGCCTCCCGCGGCGCCGTCGCCTACCGGGCCTTGGCGAAGGAGCTGGCGAGCCGTGGCTAGCACCCGCCGCGGCATCGGCCGGGGCCTCTCCGCGATCCTGCCCGAAGCGGAGGCCTCGGCCACTGGAGAGCTGCGCGAGCTGCCGGTCTCGCTGATCAAGCCGAACCCCTCGCAGCCGCGGACCAACTTCGACGAGGAAGCACTGGCGGCGCTGGCTGCCTCGATCGAGGCCTCGGGGGTCGTCCAACCCCTCCTCGTCCGCCCCCTCCCCGACGGCAGCTACGAGCTCGTCGCCGGCGAGCGCCGCTGGCGCGCTGCCCAACAGGCGGGGATCGAGAAGGTGCCCGCAGTCGTCCGCGATCAGGAGGAGGCCGAGCGGCTGCAGGCGGCGCTGATCGAGAACATGGTCCGCGAGGACCTCAACCCGGTCGAGGAGGCGAAGGCCTGCGATGCCCTCGTCCGCGAGCTAGGCCTGACCAAAGAGGAGTTGGCGCGACGGGTCGGCCGCAGCCGCCCCGCGGTGTCGAATCTGATCCGTCTCCTCGAGCTCCCCGACGAGGCCCTGGGCCTGCTCGAGTCCGGCGACCTCAGCGAGGGCCATGGCAAGGCCCTGCTCGCCGCCACCGGCAACGACGTTCGCCGCCGGCTGGCCCGCGACGCCGCCCGCGGCGGCTGGTCGGTGCGCGAAACCGAGCAGAGGGTTCGGCTGGCCAGCCAGCCAAGAACTAAACCGAGGCGGGCGCCGGTCGATCCCGACGCCCAGGCGGCGCTGCGCGACGTCGCCGAGGCGCTCGAGGAAGCGCTCGGGTACGAGGTCACCGCCCGAGCGAAGGGCGACGACGTCGTCGCCGAGCTGCGCTTCGACGACGTCCGCGAGGCCCACGCGCTGGCCCGCCGGCTGCGCAAGCGCTCGACCTAGAACCGTCGCTATCATCGCCGCTCCCGGGCGATTAGCTCAGTTGGTTAGAGCGCGTCTCTGATAAGGACGAGGTCCCTGGTTCGAATCCAGGATCGCCCATCTCCGCTTCCCGTCCAGCCGTTCCCGCTTCCTCTCGGGTGGGTAGAAGCCAGACCTATACTTCGGCTTCCAACGACGGTCTGGAGTCCTTGTGCAGCAGATGCAGATCTATGGCGTCAGCTTCGACATGGTCGGCAAGCAGCCGATCGTGTTGCTGAAGACCGTGGACGGAAACCGCTTCCTGCCGATCTGGATCGGCCACCCGGAGGCGGCGGCGATCCTGATGAAGCTGCAGGGGGCCTCGACGCCGCGGCCGATGACCCACGACCTCCTCTCCGACGTGCTCGACAACCTCGACGCGAAGTGCGAGCGGGTCGCCGTCACCGAACTGCGCGACAACACTTTCTACGCCTCGATCACTGTCTCCGTCAACGGCTCCGAAGTCGAGATCGACTCGCGCCCCTCCGACGCCCTCGCCCTCGCGGTCCGCGTCTCCGCTCCGATCTTCGCCGCCGAGGAGGTCATCGAGGAGTCGGCGATCGAGTTCGAGCACGAGGTCGAGGACACCGAGGAGGTCGTCGACAAATTCAAGGAGTTCCTCGACGAGGTGACTCCGGATGATTTCGCGCAGGGCGAGCAGTAACGCCTAGGCGGCGGTCGGGTGCAGCGCCAGGTCGAGAATGCGCTCGACCAGCTGCTCGAATGACAGCCCCGCCGCCTCGGCGGCCTGGGGGAGGAGGCTGGTGTCGGTGAGGCCGGGGATCGCGTTGGCCTCCAGCAGCCAGGGGCCGTCGTCGCCGAGGATCAGGTCGATGCGGGCGAAGCCGGTGCAGCCGAGGGCGCGGTATGTGCCCAGCGCCGCCTCGGTGACCGCCCGCTCCTCTTCGGCGCTCAGCTCCGCCGGGCAGGCGAAGCGGGTGCGGCCGATCTCGTAGCGCGCCTCGAAGTCGTAGCGGTCACCCTGCAGGAGGATCGCCTCGACCACCGGCAGCGGCTCGTCGCCGAGGACGCTGACCGCGAGCTCGCGGCCGTCGACGAAGCGCTCGAGCAGCACCCGGTCGTCGTAGCTGAAGGCCGAGACCAGCGCCTCCGGGACCTCACCCGGGGAGCGCGCGAACCTGACACCGAGCGAGGAGCCGCCGCGGCTCGGCTTTACCACGAGCGGAAAGCCGAGCGTCTCCTCCAGCCGGCCGAGCGCGTCGGCGGCGCCGAACTCGCGGAAGGCGGTCTGGTTGAAGGCAAACCAGTGCGGCGTTTTCAAGCCAGGCGTTTCTCGCCCTGCCTCGTCGATCGCGTCCTTCGCCTGCACCTTGTCCATGCAGCGGGCGCAGGCGGCGGCGCCCGGCCCGGTGAAGGGGATGCCGAGGATCTCCAGCAGCTCCTGCACGGTCCCGTCCTCGCCGCCGACGCCGTGCATGGCGACGAAGGCGACGTCGGGCCGCTCGGCGACCAGGCGCTTGACCAGGTCGGGGCCGACGTCGATCGCCAGCACTTCGTGGCCGAGCCGTTCGAGCGCGTCCTCGACCCGGGCGCCGGAGCGCAGCGAGACGCCGCGCTCGAGCGAGCGGCCGCCTTTCAGGACCGCGACCTTCACGCTTCCTCCGCCTTGCGGAAGGGGACCACGTTCGGCTGCGGCTCCGCCGCCGGCTCGGGGACGCGATGCTCTCCGGTGAGCGTCCCGTAGAGCTCGACCTGCTCGGCGATCACCTTGCCGATCCGCCGCACCCCCTCGCGGATTTCGTCGGCGTCGACGCCGCTGAAGTTGAGTCGCATCGAGTGGCTGCCGCGGCCATCGACGTAGGCGGCCTGGCCGGGGACGAAGGCGACGTCGGCGCGCAGCGCCTTCGCCAGCAGGTCGCTGGTGTCGATGTAGTCGGGCAGGGTCGCCCAGATGAAGAGGCCGCCTTCAGGCTCGGTCCAGGTCGCCTCCGCCGGGAAGTAGGTGCGCAGCGCCTCGACCATCGTGTCGCGGCGGCCGCGGTAGATCTCGACCAGGTCGTCGACGTAGCGTTGCCAGCGTCGTTCGGCGAAGTACTCGCGGACGAAGTACTGGGTCAGGGTCGAGGTGCAGAGGTCGGCCGCCTGCTTGCCGAGGACGATCTTCTCCATCACCGGCGGCGGCGCCACCGCCCAGCCGAGGCGGATCCCGGGGGAGAGGATCTTCGAGAAGGTGCCGAGGTAGATGACGAAGTCGCCGCCGTCGAGCTGGTAGAGCGGCGGCATCGGCTCGCCGCCGTAGCGCAGCAGCCCGTAGGGGTTGTCCTCGACGACCAGCAGTTCCTGCGAGCGCGCCAGCTCGACCAGGCGGGTGCGGCGCGGCAGCGACATCGTCACCCCGGCCGGGTTCTGGAAGCTCGGTACCGAGTAGATGAACTTCGGCCGCCGCCCTTCCGCGCGCAGCTCGTCGAGCAGCTGCTCGAGCGCCTCGACCTGCATCCCGTCCTCGTCGCATTCGACCTGGACGACGTCGGCCTGGTAGCTGCAGAGGGTGGGGATCGCGCCGGGGTAGGTGGGGGCCTCGCAGATGACGACGTCGCCGGGGTCGATCAGCGTCTTGCAGACGAGGTCGATCGCCTGTTGGCCGCCGGTGGTGACGATGATGTCGTCGGGGTCGGGCAGCATCCCCTCGGCGCCCATCACCTCGAGGATGCAGTCCTTGGTCTCCTCGAAGCCCTCGGTCGGCCCGTACTGCAGCGCCTTCGCCGCCGACTCCTGGGCGATCCGGGTCATCTGCGCGGCGAAGCTCTGCGGCGGGAAGGTCGAGGTGTCCGGGAGGCCGCCGGCGAGCGAGATCACTTCCGGCCGCGCCGTGATCGCCATCAGGTCGCGCATCGCCGAGGAGCGCATCACCGTGGTCCGCTCGGCGAAGAGGCCGGCGTAGCGCTCGAGGTCGCGGGTGCCGGCGTGGGATCGCCTTCTGTGGGTCGGCTCGGGGACTTCCGCCATGGCTGAAGTGTGGCGGATCGACGCGCGGCCATCGCGCTCGGCTAGGTTTGGGGCGTGGACGTTCTGCAAGAGCTCGGAATCGGGATGGCGGTCGGCATGCTCGCCGGCACCACCGGCACCCACGGATCCGCCCGCGGGCGGATGACGATCCTCGCCGCCGTGATCGGGTTCGTCATCGGCTTCCTGCTGGAAGGGATCCTCGGCGGGGTGCTCGGCCTGGTCGGCGCCGCCCTCGCCTGCATCGTCATCAGCGACCTCGTCTACGGGGCCAGCCGTCGCGAGGGCAGCGGCGGTGGAGCCCTCGCCTTCATCGTCAGCCTGGCGGCGCTGGTCGTGATCGCGATCGCGCTGCTGGTCCCGCTGATCGTCATCGCCCTCGTCCTGGCGCTCGTCTGGCTGGGCATCTCCCGCCACCGCCGGGCCCAGCGCAAACACGCCGGCCTCCGCGTCCTCCGTTAGCGACCCGCCCGCCTGGGCATCATGGGGACGATGCCGCCCCGCAAGAAGCTCGTCCTCACCTACGTCGACTCGCTCCGCACCGACATGCTCGAACGGGCGGTCGCGGAGGGTCGGGCGCCGACTTTCGGCGCTCTGATCGAGCGCGGCGTCCTGATCCCCGACTGCGTCTCCAGCTTCCCCTCGGTGACCCCGGTCGCCAGCGCCGAGATGGTCACCGGCGTCGGCGCCGACCAGCACTGGATCAGCGGCATGAACTGGTACCACCGGCTCGAGCGGCGCTACGTCGAGTACGGGTCCTCGCTGGAGGCGACCCGCGCCTTCGGGGTCTTCCTCGCCCTCTACGACCTCGTCTACAACATGAACCTCGCCCACCTCAGCCCCGAGGTGGAGACGGTTTTCGAGAGCCTCGAAGACGCCGGCGAGCGCACCGCCTGCACGCCGTTCCTCATCTACCGCGGCCGGCGCCGACATGAGGTCTCGCTGGAGGGCCTGCTGCGACGCGCCGTCGACGCGACGAAACTGAAGTTCCACCACCACACCTGGGGCCCGACCGACCTCTTCTACGGCGACCTCTACGCCAGCCGCAAGGTCCCCTGCCGCTCGACCTCGATCCCCGGCAACCGCGACGGCTACGCCGCCTGCTGTGCGGCCGAGCTGATGAAAGAGGACCTCTACGACTTCCTCCTCCTCTCGCTGCCCGACAACGACAACTACTCCCACACCCACGGCCCGGAGGCGAGCGTCGAGTCGATCGCCAAGGCGGACTCCTGCTTTGCGACCTACGCCGAGGAAGCGGGAGGGCTCGATGAGTTCCTCGCCGGCCACGCGGTGATCCTGCTCGCCGACCACGCCCAGACGGAGGTCCATCGTGGCCTGCCGCTGGCCGAGCTGCTGGGCGCCGAGTGGTCGGTGCTGCAGCCCTCCGAGGAGCGCCCGGAGCGCTCCCAGCTGGCGGTCAGCCCGACCGGCCGGGCTGCGCACGTCTACCTGCTCGAGGGGGAAGCCGAGCGCGCCAAGCCGCTCGAGGTGGCGGCGCGGCTCGGGGTGATCGAGGGGGTCGACCTCGTCTGCCGGCTCGAGGGGGCCGACGGCGCATCGTTGCGGCGCTCGACCCCGGGGATGCCGGCGGCGGGGGGCGAGTGGGCCGTCGTCGAACGCGCCGACGCGACGTTGCGCTTCCGCCCCGGCGGCGAGGTCGCCGACCTCCGCGGCGCCAGCTGGGAGCTGGAGGGCGACCTGGAGGCGCTCGAGGCGGAGGTCTCCGGCAAGCAGCTGGGCAGCGAGACCTATCCCGATCCGCTGGCGCGGGTCTGGTCGGCGCTGACCGCCCCGCACTCCGGCGACTTCGTCGTCTCGCTCTCCCCCGGCTTCGAGGCCGTCGACTGGGGCGGGGTCAGCCACGCCGGCGGCGGCAGCCACGGGGCGCTCCACGCAGGCGACTCGCTCGGGCCGCTGCTCTTCGTCGGCTGCGGCCCGGAGTCGGCGGGCGAGCGCGAGCAGTGGACGCTGCGCGACGTCGCACCGGCGATCCGCGGGCACTTCGGGGTGGCGGCGAAGGAGTGAAGCGCGCCGCGCTCGGAATCCTGGTCCTCGCTCTTCTCGTCATAGCGGCGCAGGGCGCTTTTCCGTCTTCAGGGGACGCAAAAGCGCCCCAGGTCAACCGTGAGGAAGCGATCACCGCGGCTGATCGCGACCCCGAGGTCCTCGAAGAGGAACGGGAGCATGGGCCGCTGGCGGCGACGGCGTCGTTGAACCAGGACGACAACCGCTGGGAGGTCGCCTACTTCTCCGACGGCGACGAGCTGGTGCTTGTCTACGTCGACCCCCGCAGCGGCGAGGTGACCGAGTCCTGGACCGGCTACCAGGTCTCCTGGAAGATGGCTCGCGGCTACTCCGGCGCCTTCGGCCACAAGCTGAACGCGCCCTACGTCTTCGCCCCGCTCTGCCTGATCTTTCTCCTCGGCCTCGTCGACTGGCGCCGACTGCGGCGCCTCGCCAACCTCGATCTCCTGGTCCTGCTCGGCTTCGGCGTCTCCCACTACTTCTTCAACCGGGCCGAGATCGGCGTCTCGGTGCCGCTCGTCTACCCGGTCCTCCTCTACCTCCTTGGCCGCAGCCTCTGGATCGGCTTGCGGGGGAGGGGGGAGGGGCTGCGGCCGGTCTGGCCGGTCACCTGGATGCTCGTCGCCGCCCTCTTCCTGATGGGCTTTCGCATCGGGCTGAACATCGCCGACGCCGGCGCGATCGACGTCGGCTACGCGGGCGTCGTCGGCGCCGACAAGATCACCCACGGGGAACCGATCTACGGCAACTTCCCCGACGACATCTCCTCCGGCGACACCTACGGCCCGGTCAATTACCTCGCCTACGTCCCCTTCGAGCTCGTCTGGCCGAGCACCGGCGAATGGGACGACCTCCCCGCCGCCCACGGAGCGGCAGTCGCCTTCGACGTCGCCGCCTTCACCTTCCTCATCCTCCTCGGCCTCCGGATCCGGCCGGGACCCGAGGGCCGGCGCCTGGCCGCGACCCTCGCCTTCGGCTGGGCCGCCTACCCCTACACCGCCTACGTCCTCGAGTCGAACTCGAACGACTCCCTGGTCGCGGCGCTGCTGCTGGCAACCCTCTACTTCGCCGCGAAGCCCCTCGCCCGCGGGGCACTGCTGGCGACCGCGGTCTGGGCGAAGTTCGCCCCCGCCGTGCTCGCCCCGATGTACCTGACCTACCGCTCCGGCCGCCGCCCGGCCCTCCTCTTCATCCTCGGCGCGCTCGGGATCACCGTCGCCGCGCTCCTCTGGCCGGCTCTCGACCCGGGGCTGCACACGTTCTACGACCGCACGATCGCCACCCAGGCCGGCCGCGACTCCCCCTTCAGCATCTGGGGCCAGACCTCGCTGGAACCGCTGCGCACCGCCCTGCTGGCCGCCCTCGCCGCGCTGTCGTTGACGTTCGCCTTCGTCCCCAAGCGCAAGTCGCTGATCCAGCTCGCCGCGCTTTCAGCTGCCCTGCTGATCCTCCTGCAGCTGACGCTCCACCACTGGTTCTACCTCTACGTCGTCTGGTTCTACCCGCTGCTGCTCATCGCACTGGCAGCATCACCCGCTGATAGGAGTCGGCAAGCCCCCGCTCGTTGACGTCGACCACCGCGCCCATCACCCAGACGTCCTCCTCGGCGGTCTCGAACCGGGTCGGCATCTGGGTGATCATCGAGCGCAGCGCCTGCTCGGGCTTGACCCCGAGGACGCTGGTCCGGGGCCCCGTCATGCCGACGTCGGAGACGTGGGCGGTGCCGCCGGGGAGGACCCGTCCGTCCGCCGTCGGGACGTGGGTGTGGGTGCCGAGGACGGCGGCGACGCGGCCGTCGAGGTGCCAGCCCATCGCCACCTTCTCGCTCGAGACTTCGGCGTGGAAGTCGACGATCACCGCATCCTGCTCGTGGTGGCCGAGGATCGAGTCGACGGTGTCGAAAGGGGAGCGGGCGACGCGGAGGCCGACGCCGCCGCTGAGGTTGACCACCCGCACCCGCATCCCGCCGGCCTCGACCACGGTGTGGCCGCGGCCTGGGTTCGCCTGCGGATAGTTGGCCGGACGCACCACCCGCTCGGAGGTTTCGAGGAAGTCGTAGGCCTCGCGATGGCGGTAGACGTGGTTGCCGGTGGTGATCACATCGGCGCCCGACTGAAAGAGGTCGTTGGCGGTGCGCTCGGTAATGCCGACGCCGCCGGCCGAGTTCTCGCCGTTGACGATCACCAGGTCCGGCGCGTGCTCTTCGCGCAGCGCCGGCATCGCTTCGCGCAGCCCCTGCCTGCCCGGGCTGCCGACGACGTCGCCGATGAACAAGACCCTCATCCCGCGGACCCTATCTGCGATCCCGAAGCGGGCCCTCGACTTCCTACGCAGCGGCGGCGAAGCGACGCAGCGCCAGCCGCGCGATCGTCGCGTAGACGGCGAAGAGGACCGCCAGGTGCAGCAGCGGGCCGCCGATCCCGGAGGCGCTCTCGTCGAGCGCAGCGGTGATCGCTTCCAGCGCCGGCTTGAAGGGGAAGAGGGCGGTGACGTAGCGGATCGCGTCGAAGGCCCCGGGCCCGACCGCGCCGGAGGGGACGAGCGAGAGGAAGGCGATCGGCAGGGTGACCATGAAGGCAAGCAGGGAGACCGCGCGCACCTCCCGCGCCGCCGCGCCCAAGGCCGCGCCGGCCGCACCGAGGGCCGCAGCGGCGACGAGGATCGCCGCCAGCCAGAGGCCGATCCGGCCGAGGTCGAGGGGGACGAAGATCTTCATCCCGAGCAGCATCAGCAGCGTCACCACGAGGCCGACGGCGGCCCCGAGCAGGACCTTCTCGACGAGCAGCCCAGTCTCGGAGACGAGGCCGCGGGTGAGGCGGGAGAAAGCGTTCTCCTCGCGCTCGAGGGCCAGCGAGCCGGCGACCAGGAGGACGACGACGAAGGCGAGGGTGAGCGTCGCCGCGACCGCGATCGCGAAGATTTCCAGCGGCGGGCTCTCGCCCCCGACGACGACCTTGTCGACCTTGATCGGCTGGGCGAGACGGTCGATCAGCGGTTTCGCGACGTCGAGGTTGTCGCGCGCCTGGGCGGCGAATTCGGTCACCTGTTCGAGCGAGGGACGCAGCCGCGGTGGCAGTGCCGGGGTGACCGTTTCGAGGATGTGGGCGCTGGTCCGGAGGCCGAGGATCGGGATCGATTCGCCGAGCACCTGGAATTGGCCGCCGTCGACGATCAGGCCCAGGTAGCGGCCGCCTTCGTTGCCGATCCGGCGGGCGATCCGCAGGTTCGCTTCCGCCAGCAGGGTGGTGATCCGGTCGTCGACGAGTTCGGCCTTGACCGCGTTTTCCTCGTTGACGAGGACTTCGACTTCCGGCACCCCCGGGGTCAGCGTCGAGAGCGAGTTGATCTTGTTGACGAGGTCGGAGGGGAGGATCAGGGCAGCCAGCACGTCGCCCGATTCGACCTTCGCTTCCGCTTCGTCGCGGTTGTCGACGAAGACGCACTCGACCCGTTCGCAGACCTGTTTCTTGACGTTCGCCTTCGGCAGCTCGGCACCGCCGACGTTGATCCGCGTGTTCGCCGGCACTTCGTTGAGGAAGGCGACGCGCGGGTCCTCCGGCCCGCGCGAGATCGCGAAGCCGACTAGGACCGCGATCAGGATCGGGTAGGCAACCAGCAGCACCGCCTGCAGGGGCGAGCGGCGGAGGATCTGCAGGTCCTTCAGCAGCAGCCAGCGGACGCCGCGCATCAGTGCCCCCGGTGCTGGAGATAGGCGACGAAGGCGGTCTCGAAGTCGCGGTCGGCCGACTCCGGCGCCTCGCGGCGGACGGCTTCCCGCAGCTCCTCGGCGGAGCCGTCGAAGAGGGACTCGCCGTCGGCGAGGACCAGCACCCGGCCGCCGTAACGCTCGGCCTCCTGGATGTCGTGGGTAGAGAAGATCACCGTCGTCCCGCGTCCCGCCAGCCCGGAGACGAACTCCCACAGCCGCGCCCGCTGGCGCGGGTCGAGGCCGACGCTGGGCTCGTCGAGCAGCAGCACGGCGGGCCGCGAGAGCAGCCCGATCGCGATGTTGATCCGCTGCTGGTTGCCGCCCGAGAGCCGCGCGACGATCTCCCCCCGGCGCTCTCCCAACCCGGTCAGGTCGAGCATCTCTTCGACCGAAGCGGCCGGATGCTCGTGCCCCTCCAGCCGAGCGAACAACAGGAGGTTCTCCTCGACGGTCAGCCGTCTATATAGAGCGGCCTGCTGCGGCACCCACCCCACGGCGCCGTCGGCGGCACTCACCTCACCCGCGTCGGCGCTGGAGATGCCGGCGAGGATCGAAAGCAGCGTCGTCTTCCCAGCCCCGTTCGGCCCGATGATCGCGACGAGTTCCCCGGGGCCTGCCTCGAGGGAGACGCCCCGCAACGCCTCCCGCCCTCCGAACCTCTTCGTCAGCCCCTCAGCGCGCACGGTGCGGAACGCTACTGCGGACCTCCCCTAAACTCGCTGCCGATGCCTTTCCCAAGTACGCGGATGCGCCGCCTGCGGCGCACCAGTTCCCTGCGCGGCCTCGTTCGCGAGACGGAACTCTCACCAGCACATCTGATCCAGCCTGCGTTCGTCACCGCCGGCGAGGGCGTGCGTGACGAGGTCGCCTCGATGCCGGGGATCGCGCGCCTCTCGATCTCGAACCTCGTCGAGGAGGCCGGCGAGATCGCCGCGGCCGGGGTCGGCGCGCTGATGCTCTTCGGCGTCCCCTCCGTCAAGGACGAGTTCGGGACCGGCGCCTACGACGACGAGGGGATCGTGCAGATGGCGGTGCGGGCTTTGAGGGAGGCGCACCCCGACCTGGTCGTGATCACCGACGTCTGCCTCTGCGAGTACACCTCGCACGGCCACTGCGGGGTGATCCGCGAGGGCAGCACCGAAGTCGACAACGACATCAGCGTCGAGCTGCTGGCGAAAACCGCGCTCTCGCACGCCGAGGCCGGCGCCGACGCCGTCGCCCCCAGCGACATGATGGACGGGCGCGTCGGCTCGATCCGCCACCAGCTCGACGAAGAGGGCCACAGCGGCGTCCCGATCGTCGCCTACTCGGCGAAGTACGCCTCCGCCTACTACGGACCGTTCCGCGACGCTGCCGGCTCGACGCCTGAATTCGGCGACCGCCGCGGCTACCAGATGGATCCGGCCAACGCCGCCGAAGCGGTGCGCGAGGCCGAGCTCGACCTCGAAGAGGGGGCCGACATGGTGATGGTGAAGCCGGCGCTCCCGTACCTCGACGTCGTCCGCCGGGTCAAAGAGGCGACCGGCGCCCCGGTCGCCGCTTACCACGTCTCGGGCGAGTACTCGATGCTGAAGGCCGCCGCCGCCAACGGCTGGATCGACGAGCGCGCCGCCACCCTCGAGGCGCTGACCTCGATCCGCCGCGCCGGCGCCGACGCGATCGTCACCTACTACGCGAAGGAGGCCGCTGGATGGCTTCGGTGAAAGTGCCGCAGTCGAAGGCGCGCAGCCGCAAGGACGGCTCCGCGATCCCGCTCGACGAGACCGACAAGCGGCTGATGAATTTGCTGCAGTCGAGCTTCCCGCTCGACCCCGAGCCGTTCGCGCTCGTCGCCTCCGAGGCCGACCTCGAGCTCGACGACGTCCTCGGCCGCACCCAACGCCTGCTCGACGGTCGCATCATCCGCGAGATCACGCCGATCTTCGACACCCGCGCGCTCGGCTACGAGTCGATGCTGGTGGCGGCGAAAGTCGACGCCGAGAACCCGCAGCGGGCGGCGGCGATCGTCAATGCCCACCCCGGCGTCTCCCACAACTACCTGCGCACCCACGACTTCAACATGTGGTTCACGATCGCCACCCCGCCGGACTCGCAGCTCGGTCTCAAGGGGACGCTGGAAGCGCTGATGGAGGAGACCGGTGCCGAGTCGATGCGCGAACTGCCGACCCTCACCCTCTTCAAGATCAACATGAACCTGGAGATGGAGAAGGGCACCGACGCGCTCGCCGCCGCGGTCGAGGCGGCGCCGCCGAGGGAGCTCGAGCCGCAGCCCTACGACGCCGACGACATCGCCCTGATCAAGGCCCTGCAGGGGCCGATGGAGGCTGTGGAGCGTCCCTACGATGCCGCCGCCGCCGAGCTCGGGATCTCGACCGAGGAGCTGCTCGACCGGCTGCGCACGATGGTCGACCGCAAGATCCTGCGCCGGGTCGCGGCGATCCTCTTCCACCGTCGCGCCGGCTTCTCGGCCAACGGGATGGGCGTCTGGAAGGTGCCCGAGGACGAGATCCTCACCACCGGCGCGAAGATGGCCTCCTTCCGTGGCATCTCCCACTGCTACCAGCGGCCGACCTACGAGGACTGGCCCTACAGCGTCTTCACGATGGCCCACGGCCGCTCGAAGGAGGAGTGCGACGCCGTCCTCGACGCGATCGCCGCCGAGTGCGGGATGGGGCCGGACGATCGCGCCACCCTCTACTCCTCGACCGAGTACAAGAAGATCCGCCTCCACTACTTCACCGAGGACTACGCCCGCTGGGAAGCGGCGCATTCGTGAATTTCAGCTGTTCCTTATCGGTCGACAGCAACGAAAAGGAACAGGCGAACGGATGACGGACCTGTTTGAGCGAGCGCAGGGGGTTCTGCCGGGGGGAGTCAACTCGCCGGTGCGGGCGATGCGGCAGATCGGCCGCGACCCCGTCTTCATTGAGCGCGCCGAAGGCTGCTTCCTCTACGACGTCGAGGGCAACCGCTACGTCGACTGGATCGGCTCCTGGGGGCCGATGATCCTCGGCCACGCCGAGCCCGCCGTGGTGGCAGCGGTGATCGAAGCGGCGAAGCGGGGGACGAGCTTCGGCGCCGCGACCGCGGCTGAGGTCCAGCTGGCCGAGGAGGTGGCCGACCGCTTCCCCTCGGTGGAGATGCTGCGGATGACCAGCTCCGGGACCGAGGCGGCGATGAGCGCGGTGCGGCTGGCGCGGGCGCTGACCGGCCGCGAGGTCGTCGTCAAGTTCGCCGGCGCCTACCACGGGCACTCCGACGGGTTGCTCGTCGACGCCGGCTCCGGCCTGGCGACGTTGGGCGTTCCCGGCAGCCCCGGGGTCACCGCGGCGCAGGCGGCGGCGACCGTGGTGGTGCCATGGAACGACCGCGAAGCGGTCGCGCGGGCGCTGCGCGAGCACGACGTGGCGGCGCTTCTGGCCGAGCCGATCGCGGCGAACATGGGCGTCGTCCCGCCCGCCGAGGGCTTCCTCGAGTTCCTTCGCGAGGCGACCCGCGAGGCGGGGGCGCTGCTGGTCTTCGACGAGGTGATCACCGGCTTCCGCGTCGCCCGCGGCGGGGCGCAGGAGCTCTACGGCGTGGAACCCGACCTGACGGTGATGGGCAAGGTGCTGGGCGGCGGCCTGCCGGCGGCCGCCTACGGCGGCGCGCGCGAGCACATGGAACGGATCGCCCCAGCGGGCGACGTCTACCAGGCCGGAACGCTCTCCGGCAACCCGCTGGCGGTGGCCGCGGGGCTCGCGACGCTGGAGCAGCTCGACGCCGCCGCCTACGAGCGCCTCGGCGCGCTGACCGATCGCCTCGCCGAGGGCTTCGAATCGCTTGCCGCCGACCGGCCGCTGCAGGTCGCCTCGGCCCCGGGCCTGGTGACGCTCTTCTTCAGCCCGGTCCCGGTCACCGACTTCGCCACCGCGACTGCCTGCGACGTGGAGACGCACGCCGCCTTCTGCCGCGCCCTGCTCGACCGCGGGGTCTACCCGCCCCCGGCCCAGTACGAGGCCTGGTTCGTCTCCCTCGCCCACGACGAGGCGACGATCGACCAGACCCTCGAGGCCACCGGCGACGCCCTCCGTTCCATGGTTCCTTAGTCCGATATGTCAGGACAAAAGAACCATGGAACGACTGGCCAGGCCCTACAGGCGCTTGCCGATCAACTTCGCGGCGAGGACACCCCGATCTCCCCGCACGTCGTCGACCCGGCCCAACCGGCGCAGCTCGGCGAGCTGGCCGGGGGAGGGGAGCACGCTCTCGTCGTCGAGGCGGTCTACGAGGGCTACCTCCTCCACTACGGGCAACCCCGCCTCCTCGCCGGCCACGACCCCGACCTCGCCCTCCTCGCCGGCGACTACCTCTACGCCCTCGGCCTCGACCGCCTCGCCACAATCGGCGACACCCGCGCCGTCACGATCCTCTCCGACCTGATCAGCGAATGCGCCCGCCGCCACGCGGAGGGCGACACCGCCCCGATCCCCAGCCTCTGGCGCGAAGCCGCCGAGCAGATCGCCGGCGACTAGGTCATCCCCGGCGTCGAACCGCTTCCCGCAGTTCCCGGAAAACCCGCTCGGTAGTGATGGTGTGCATGACCATCAGGGGAACAAACTTGCGGCGATGGGCATCGAACCGCTCGATTGCGGCTCGGTTCTGAGCCAAGGTCAACTCGATCTCTCGATCTAGTTCTTCTCTCGTCACAAGGGAAACCTGTCGGTAGCAGTAGACAAAAGCATTCTATCTCACCCTCCGAGTGTTTTCAATCAGTTCCTCAGCTTGAGCGAGGCAGGAAGGTCGGCCGGGTAGAGACTCCTGGCGAGCAGCGCGATCGCGATGGCTATGCCCACGGCAACCGCCACCCTGCCCACCCCTCGAACCTTCGCCATGGAGGACTAAGGGCGCCGGCCGCCGAAGTTCTCCCCCCGGAATCGACAGCTTCTACAGAGATTGGGCAACTGTGACGCAGGTCACACCCCCCAAGCAATAGACTTTGTCGCCCTACCTGATCGACCTGTGGCAGACGACGCGAACAAGGTAAACGGGGCCGAGGAGGCCCCCCTCAAAGAGCGGGTTAAGCCCGACCCCCCCGGCTATTTCGAGGGGGAGTCGATGACGCGCCGCCATGTCTTCACGGTCGCCTCGCAGGCGCTCGGCGGTCTCGCCGCCGCCGGGATCGTCCTCCCCGCCGTCGGCTTTGCGGTCGCCCCGATCTTCCACCGCGGCAAGGAGCGCTGGGAGTCGGTCGGCCCGGTCTCCGACTTCGTCGAGGACACCTACCGCCAGGTCGTCTTCACCGAAACCGAGGGGATCGGCGACGCCGGCAAGACCACCGCCTACGTGCGCAAGAGCTCCAAGGACCTCGGTGAAGAACCCGGCAAGTTCGTCGCCGTCTCCAACCGCTGCGCCCACCTCGGTTGCCCGGTGCGCTTCGTCGAGGCCGCCGGCAACTTCATCTGCCCCTGCCACGGTGGCGTCTACGACTTCCAGGGCAAGCGGATCGGCGGCCCGCCGGTGCGCCCGCTCGACCAGTTCCAGACCCGCGTCACCAAAGGCCAGGTCGAACTCGGCCCGCGCTACAGCGTCACTTCGCAGATGGAACCGGTACGCGCCCGCGACCCCGGGGAGTTCACCGGCGGGATCTGGGAATACCTCTACCCGCCGCGGCCTTCTACCTTCCCACCGCCCTGATGCCGAGCTTCCCGAAACCCAAGATCCCGGACGCGGTCGTCCCGCCGCCCCTGCGCAAACCGGCCAAGCCGGGCGTCGGCGGCACCCCGAAGGGGCAGGCGCCGAGCGATCTCAAGGAGACCCCGGAGCGCAAGAGCGCCGGCGACAAGCTGCTCGACGTCGGCAAGGAAGCGCCGATCGACGCCCTCGGCTGGGTCGATCAGCGCCTCGCCGCCACCGGCTTCCTCACCGGGATGCTCTTCCGCAAGGTGCCGAAGGGGACCAACTGGTTCTACACGCTCGGCTCGGCGACGCTCTTCGCCTTCATCGTCCAGGCGACCACCGGCGTCTTCCTGGCGATGTTCTACACGCCCTCCGCGACCCAGGCCTACTCCTCGATCTCGCACATCAACAACGAGGTCCCGCTCGGCCAGCTGGTGCACGGAATGCACAAGTGGGGATCGAGCGTGATGGTGATCTTGATCTTCCTCCACATGGGGAGGACCTTCTTCTTCGGCGCCTACAAGTACCCGCGCGAGCTCAACTGGGTGATCGGCGTCGTCCTCCTGATCCTGACGATGACGATGGCCTTCACCGGCTACCTGCTGCCCTTCGACCAGCGCTCCTTCTGGGCCTCGATCGTCGGCATCAACATCAACGGCACCGGCCCCGTCGTCGGCCCGTACCTGAGCGACTTCCTCCGCGCCGGGCCTGAGCTCGGGGCAACGACGCTCTCGCGCTTCTACGCGATCCACATGCTGCTGGTGCCCGGGGCGATCATCGCCCTGATCGGCGCCCACATGTACCTGGTGGTCAAGCTCGGGACGACGGCGCCGCCGTGGGTCAAAGCCGAGCGCCCGAAGGTCGCCGCCCCGCTCGCGCAGCTCGACGCCGGCGCCAGCGGCAACGGGCGGGTCAACGGCCATCGCATCGACGGCGCCCCCGTCGACGGCGAGGGGAACGGAGCGTCGTCGGCGTGAAGCCCCAGGACAAGCAGAGCTACCTCGAGGAGTACGAGCTCCTGAAGAAGAAGGGGAAGCCGTTCTTCCCCTACGCGGTGATGAAGGACTCGGTGATGGCGCTGATCGTCGTCGCCGTGATCATCGCGATGTCGATCATCCTCGGCGCCGAGCAGGGCCCGAAGGCGGACCCGACCTCGACCACCTACGTGCCGCGCCCCGAGTGGTACTTCTTCTTCCTCTTCGAGCTCCTGCGCGTGATCAAGCCACCGGAGCTGGTCCCGATCGCGACGATCGGCATCCCGACGATCTGCATGGTCCTGCTGCTGCTGCTGCCGTTCTACGACCGCGGCCCCGAGCGCCGGCCCGAGCGTCGCCCGATCGCCACCACGGCCGGGATCATCACGATTATCGCGATGGGCTACCTCACCTACCTCGGCGCCACCGGCGGCTCGCCGACCGAGATCGAGATGAAAGTCGCGAAGAAGTACGAGCCGGGCAAGGAGGTCGTCGCCGGGTCCGGCTGCCTCGCCTGCCACAAGCTCGGCGAGAACGGCAACAACGGGCCGGGCCCCGAACTGACCCACATCGCCTCCCGGATTCCTCGGGCTGCGATCATTCGCTCGGTCGAAATCGGCCCGGGCATCATGCCCTCCTTCCGCGACCTGCCGCCGCAGAAGATCGAACAGCTCGCGGACTTCCTGTCCTCGCTCGATTAGCCGGCGGTCGGGAACGGGGCCGATGCCCTGAATCCCATGGACACGATCAACGACAACCGCCAATCGCCGGACTTCGCCGGTCAGGTCAACCGCATGTTCGACCGCGTCGCCGGCCGTTACGACGCCCTCAACTCGGTGATGACCGCCGGCCTGCACCACCGTTGGCGCGAGCGCGCTGCTGCCCGCACCGCCCTCGGGCCGGGCGATGCTGCCCTTGACATCTGCTGTGGCACCGGGGACCTGGCGCTGGAGCTGGCGAAGCTGGTCCAGCCCGGCGGGCACGTCGTCGGCTGCGATTTCTCCGAGCCGATGCTGGACCTGGCGCGGGAGAAGACCGAGGAGCGAGGCACCGACGGGGTCCGCTTCGAGTGGGCCGACGCGCTCGAGCTTCCCTACGACGGCGAGCGCTTCGACGCCGTCACCGTCGGCTTCGGGGTCCGCAACCTCGCCGACCTCGACCGCGGCCTGCGCGAGATGGCCAGAGTGCTGAAGCCGGGCGGCCGCGCCGTCATCCTCGAGATCACGCAGCCGACCCGGCCGCCGCTCTCGCTCTTCTATTCGCTCTGGTTCGACCGCATCGTCCCCCTGCTCGGAGCCCTCTCGAGCAACCCCGAGGCCTACTCCTACCTGCCCGAATCGGTCCGCAGTTTCCCCTGCCCGCGCGGTCTGGCCGAGAAGATGGACAGCGCCGGCTTCAAAGAGATTCGCTACACGGTGCTGGCGGGCGGCATCATCGCCATCCACAGCGGCGTCCGCGGGTGACCCGACCCTCCTCCGTTCCGCCTCCGGTCACCGCCGTCCTCGACGCTTCCAGCCGCTGGCTGCCGGAGCGGCTGGGCGAGGTCGAGCGGCTGCTGCGGGAAGCAACGGTCGGCTACGGCGAGATCCTGGGAGCTGACGCCGGCGCCACCCTCGACGCCGGCGGCAAGCGCCTGCGGCCGATGCTGGTCCTCCTCTGCGCAGGCCCGGCAGGCGACCCCATCGCCACCCGTGCCGCCGCGGCGATCGAGCTGGTGCACATGGCGACGCTGGTCCACGACGACGTCCTCGACGCCGCGCCGCTGCGCCGCGGCCTGCCGACCGTCGCCGCCACTTCGGGTCGCGGCCGCGCCGTCGCCACCGGGGACCTGCTCTTCTCACGCGCCTTTGCCCTGCTCTCCGAGGCGGGTGACACCCGCTCGGTCAGCCTCCTCGCCGACGCCTCGGTCGCCCTCGCGCAAGGGGAGCTCGCCCAGCGCCGGGACGCCTTCGACCTCGGCGTCAGCGAGGGGCGCTACCTCGCCCGCTGCCGGCTGAAGACCGGGCGCCTGTTCGAATGCGCCTGCCTACTCGGCCGCGACGAAGAGGCCCTGCGCGGTTTCGGCGCCGGCATCGGCCTCGCCTTCCAGCTGCTCGACGACGTCCTCGACGTCAGCGGCCCGGCGGAGCGGACCGGCAAGGCCCGCGGCACCGACCTCCTCGACGGCACCGTCACGCTGCCGCTGATCGAGGCGGCGAAGAGCGACCCGGCGCTCCGCGAGGTCGACCTGCGGGCGCTCGACGACGACGCCGCCGAGGGGCTCTGCGACCGGATCGCCGCCACCGGTGCCCTGGAGCGGGTGCGGACGCGCGCCCTGGAGATGGTCGCCGAGGCGAAGCGGGCCCTCGAGGACGCCGACTTCGAGCCCGAACAGCGCCAGCTTCTCAGCCTCGTCGCCGATGGAATGGTTCAGCGCTACAGCTAGGCGAGTTGGTCGCCCAGCGGTCCACTAACTCGCCTTGATCATTGCTCCTGCTCGGTGGGGCGCACGAGGACCTCGTTGATGGCTACGCGTCTTGGGCGCGTCACCACGTAGGCGATCGCGTCGGCGATGTCCTCGGCTTGAAGGATCCCCATGTCCTCGAAGCGTTTCTCGATCTGCTCCTTCACCTCGGGCCGGTTGTGACCTTGCAGCGGTCGCTTCGCCGATCCCGCTGGAGGCTCCGGTGACGAGGGCGACCGTGCCCTGGAGGCTGCTATCGAGAGAAGTCGTCGGCCGAGATCAGGTCGTTGCCAAGGGCGGTGATGAAGGCATCGACCATCTCGCGCATGTTCGCGTGCTCGAGTGCCCGCAGCTCGTTCGCAAGCTCGCGGGAGCCGAAGTCGAGATGCTCGTCGAAGACGTCGACCTCGTGCTCGTTGTGAACGCTCGCACCCGTCCACTCGCACTCCGGGCAGCGCCGCCAGACCCGCCAGCGGGACCGATCGACCTCCTGCTCCCAGGAGGTCGGCTGCACGAGGCCCGAGCCGCAGCGGGGGCAGACGTGCAGTGTGGTGTTGAGGGCCCCGTCGGGTGCCTGCTCTGCCATGGGCGCACTATCGAGCCTGAGCATCGGCAGGTGATCCGTAATTCGCCTCATCTCGGACCCTGAAACCCCACAGATCACGATCGAAACCTGCGCCAGAGTGATCCGGGCGCCGAGCGACCCCGTTACCATTGCCAAGATGCCAGGAAACATCGGACTTCCAGAGATCGCCGTCGTCCTCATCATTGCCCTGCTGGTCTTCGGCCCGAAACGGCTGCCGGAGCTCGGTCGCAGTCTCGGCAACGGGATTCGCGAGTTCAAAGGCTCGATCAGCGGCGAGCACAGTGACGACGACAACGACGAAGACGAGAAGCCGCGGCTGGAGTCGGAGTCGGCGAAGGTCCACGGCGACCCGGCCGACGCCGAGGTCGTCCGCAACAAGTCCAGCTGAGGCGGGGGGAGATGGCCCGCCGCGTCAAGGCGGTCTCCCACGAAGATCGCCTCACCCTCATCGAGCACCTCGACGAGCTGCGCAGCCGGCTGTTCGTCTGCATCGCCGCCCTCGGCGTCGCCCTGGCGCTTTGCTTCTGGCAGAACCACCTGCTCCTCGAAATCGCCCAGGGGCCGCTGCCCTCCAACCATGATCAGCTGCTCACCCTCGGCCCCACCGAGCCCTTCACGACCACCCTCACCGTCTCCGCCTACGGCGCTCTCATCCTCTCGCTGCCGGTCGTCCTCTGGCAGCTCTACGCCTATGTGCTCCCGGCCTTCAGCGAGGCCGAGCGGCGGGTGATCCTGCCGATCCTGCTGCTCTTTCCGTTCCTCTTCATCGCCGGCATCGCCTTCGCCTACTTCGTCGTCATGCCGGCCGCGCTCAACTTTCTCCTCGACTTCAACAGTGGTCAGTTCAACATCCAGCTGCGGGCCCGCGACTACTACAGCTTCTTCTCGATGACCGAGCTCGCCTGCGGCCTGATCTTCCAGCTGCCGCTGGCGATCATCGCCGTCACCCGGCTCGGGATCGTGCGGGTCGAGCAGCTGACCCAGAACCGTCGCTACGCCTATCTGGTGATCGCGATCGTCGCCGCGGCGCTGCCCGGAGTCGACCCGGTGACGATGCTCATCGAGATGGTTCCGCTGCTTGTTCTGTACGAGTTGAGTATCTTGCTCGCTCGGGTCCTTGGACGGCCCGAACAGAGCGGAGGGCTGGCTGAGCCCTCCCCGCAGGAGTAGGGAGAGAGGCGAAGTGGCGCAGAAAAACGAGCATCGGATGGTGTTTGACGTACGGGGGCGGCGGAAAAACGTCGTCCGGGTCGTCTACGCGATCCTCGCGGTGCTGATGGGCCTCAGCCTCTTCCTCGTCATCGGCGGCTTCAACCTCGCCGAACTCTTCAACGGCAACGGCAGCACCGGCAACGCCGCCAAGCCCTACGAAGAACAGGCCGAACGGATCGAAGTCAAGCTGAAAAAAGAACCTGAAGACCCGAACCTGCTGCTGGCGCTGACCCGGGCCCACGTCAACGCCGGTAACGCACAGGTCTCGGTCGACCCGACGACCGGACAGCAGTCGTACACGACCGAGGCGGTGCAGGAGTTCCAGGAAGCCGACCAGTCCTGGTCCGAATACCTCGAAGCGACCGACGAACCCAGCGTCGGGCTGGCGCTGGTGATGTCGCCGACGCTGCTTCGGTTGGCGGAAGTTTCGAGCACCCTTCAGCAGGCGGCGATCACGATCAAGAGCGCATCCGAAGCGCAGAAGATCGTCGCCGAACAGCGACCCTCGATCAACTCGCTGACCACCTACGCCCTCTACACCTACTTCACCGGCGACTTCAAGGCCGCCAACAAAGCCCGCGCGGAAGCGAAGAAGGAAGCCGGCGAAAAAGGCGAACGCGAAGCGATCGACAAACAGCTCGACGAAGCCGAAAAACGCGCAAAAGGCTTTCTCAAAGAACTGAAGAAAGCCGAAAAAGAAGCGAAAGCCGCGAGCAAAGGCGGCGGCTCGAGCGGCGCCGTACCTGGCGAAAACCCGCTCGGCGGCCTCAGCGGCGGCGGACTGGGCGAATAGCCGGCGCGGCTTGAAGCGCCGGCTTCAGATGGGCCGTGTTGGGCTCGAACCAACGACCTTGAGATTAAGAGTCTCCTGCTCTACCAACTGAGCTAACGGCCCGGGGACGGGTGATTATAGGAAGGTCGCGGGCTCGGGCGGCGGCGGCACGCCTACTTGGCCCGGCAATATTTTTCGACCAGGCCGTCGACGATCGTGCCGCTTTCGAAGGTGAAGCGCCCGTGGGTACGGAGGATGTTGTCGCTGCAGCGGGCGGAGACGTAGCTTCGCTGCTTGCCGCCTGCCTGGTAGCGGCGGCCGATCCGGACGTCGAGGTGGGTGATCGCGCCGCGGCCGCCGGCGATCGGGGGGACGTCGAAGTGGACGCGGTAGCGGTATTCGCCGCGGCGCTGTTCGATCGGCACCGTCACCGCGTAGGTCTGCGTCGCCGGCACCGTGGTGCGGGCGTGGATGACCGCGGTCGGCATCCCGTTCAGCCGCGGCCCGTTGAAGATCGTCACCGGCGCGCTCGCTTCCACCGTCCCGCTTTCGAGCGAGATCAGCGCTGCGATGTGCCCGGTGCCGACGATCGCGCCGCGGCAGATCCGCCGCGCTTCTTCGCTGCTGGCGTTGGCGATCGATTCCGGCGCGCAGGTCGGCAGGCCGGCGACGCTGAGCCGACCATCGCGGTCGAAGTCGACAAGCGCCTGGCGTAGAGGCGACGGCTTCCCGCCACTGCGGTCGCTGAGGTCGAGCCGGCCCTGGAAGTCGATCGGCGCGAACTGGCGCTTGGGCAGCGTCTGCGGCTCGAAGCCGCCGTCGGCGCGGAGGATGATGTCGTCCACCTTGACGACCGAGGCGCCGCCGGCGGCCGCCGCGAAGACCGCGGTCGCGGCCACTGCCAGAAGGAGAGCCGCTCTCAGTGCGGGGCGTGACATGGCGAGGTGAGGGTGGTCGGGAAGCTGTCGCCGTTTTTGAATTTCAGCTTCCCTTCGACCTGCAGGCGCCCGCCGACGCAGTGGGCGCTGAGGAAGCCGATCTTCTTGCCGTTGCGCGTGCGCGTCGCCCCGACCGTCGCTTCGGCGAGGATCGGCGCCCCGAAGCCGCCGGCGACTTCGGGCATCTGGACCCGGACGTGGAAGCCGTAGCGACCCTTGGCAACCCGTTCGATCACGAGCGGGACGACCAGTGCCTGCGGCGACGGCACGGTCTCGTAGCCGTGGGCGAGCAGGGTCGGCTTGCCGCCGGTCGGGGCGGCGTTGAAGAAGGAGAGCGGCGAGCTGATCTGGAACGGCTTCTGTCCCGGCATCGTCACCAGCGCCTTGCCGGTCCCCTTGCCGACGAGGGCGCCGGCGCAGCGCCGGCGCGCCTGCGAAGGCGTCGCCCCTTCCAGCTTCGACCGCGGGCAGGTCGGGAAGTCCTTGCTGTTGACGACGCCGTTTTTGTCGATCAGGAAGTCGAGCGTGTCGAGGGTCGGCGGGGTCGAGCCGTCTTTCTCGCTGACCCGGTTGACGCTGCGCAGGGTGATCGGCGCGTTGCCCTTGGCGGGCAGTTCACGCGGCTGCATTTCGATCGTTGAGCTGACGCAGAGAGGGCCGATGCAGGCGCCGATCCCCGAGGCCGTCGCGCCGCCGATCAGCGTCAGCGCGACGGCAACCACGGCGATCTTTCCCAGTCGTCCTTTCAATCAACGCCCCTTGCAGGGTTTGAACACGGAGCCCTGCAAAAAGGTGTTGTCTTTGAAATGAACCTGGACTTTTGCCTGCAGGCGACCGTCCGGGCAACCCGCGTTGGCGAAGCTCAGGGTCTTGCCTTTGTACTTCCATTCGCGGCCGATGGTCAGCTGCGCGTAGAGCGGGATCCCAGAGCCGCCGGCGATCTTCGGGATTTTCGCCACGGTCTTGAACCCGTAGCGGCCCTTGTGCACCCGCTGGATCTCGATCGGGACGACGAAGGTGGTCGGCGCCGGCACCGTCAGATGGGCGTGGGCGAGAAGCACCGGATTGCCGTGTTTCGGCGCCGCGTTGAAGAGCGTGATCGCGGAGGAAGCCGGGATCGGCGGCTGTTCGGGAAAGACGACGACAGCTTTGCCGATGCCCTTGCCGACGATCGAGCCGGGGCAGAGCTTGCGCGCCTGCGGGGTCGTCGTCGCCGCCAGTTTGCCGGGCGTGCAGACCGGCAGCCCTTTGGTCTCGACTTCGCCGTGTTTGTCGAAGAAGATCGTCACCGTGTCGACGATCGGCGGCAGCGAGCCGTCTTTGGTCGACACCTTGCCGTAGCCGTGCAGCTTGATCGGCGCAAACCCCTTCTTCGGCAGGGTCGTCGGGGTGAAACCGCCGTCGGTGTCGACGACGAGGGTGCCCGCTTCCAGCTTGATCGCCAGAGCCGATCCCGCCGCGATCAGCAGCAGCGCAATTCCCAGGACATGCACCCTTAACAGAGTCTTCCGCATCAAATTCTCCCTCCCGTAGGCCTCTACCGCCAAACTACCAGCCGTGGGAAGGAGGATCGGCAGGGTGCGCAGGAAATCGGCGCGGAGAGGCCCGCGCCGTAACGAGCCGTTCCTGTTGCGCTATCCGAAAGCGGTCCTCGCCGTTGCGGCGCTGATCCTCGCCGTCCTCGCGGTGATCGGAACCGGCACCGAGGACCGACTCGACCCCAGCACCCTGGACATCCCCGGGACCCAGTCCCTGCACGGCAACGAACTGCTCGAGCAGCATTTCGGCGACTCCGCTCCCCTGGCGATCCTGCTCCAGGGCCCCCCGGCGGCGATCGATCGCCAGGGCCCGGAACTGATCAGCGCCCTGCGCGAGGACCCGCGGGTCACCACGCTCTCCCCCTGGGACCGAGGCTCTGTCGAACGGCTGCGGCCGTCGCCGAACAAAGCGCTGATCCTCGCCGACTTCCACGTCGACACCCGCACCTCGCTGAACGAAACGGTTCCGCACCTGAAGGAGGTGCTCGCTGAAACGATCAAGCCGCCGGTGCGGGCGACCCAGTCGGGATACGCGAGCCTCTCGCTGGCGATCCAGGAAGACAGCCTCGCCGCCGCCCACCGCGGCGAGCTGATCGCGCTGCCGTTCCTGCTGCTCATCCTCCTGCTGGTCTTCCGCTCGCCGATCGCGGCCGCGATCCCGCTCGCCTTCGGCTTCGTCACCGTCGTCGCCTCCCGCGGGATCCTCTACTGGTTTACCGGCTGGTTTGAAATCGACGCCTTCGCGCTCGTCGTCTGCTCGATGATGGGGCTGGCGCTGGGGGTCGACTACTCGCTGCTGATGGTCTCGCGCTTCCGCGAGGAGCTCGCCGGCGGGACCGAGCCGATCGAGGCTGCACGACTGACCCGCCGCCACGCCGGCCGCACGGTCGGCTTCGCCGGCAGCACCCTGCTGCTCTCGATGCTGGTCTCCCTCTTCATCCTCCCGGGGTCGCTCCTGGCCTCCCTGGCGGGGACGGTCTGCATGGTGGTAATCCTCAGCGTCAGCGTCGCGATCATCGTCGTCCCGGCGATCCTCACCCTGCTGGGAGCGAACGTCGACCGCTGGCGTTTCGGCAGCACCGCGCCCGCCGGCGGCCGCTCCCGCCTGATGGTGTTCGTCGGCGCGGCGCTGAAACGGCCGGCGATGGCGACGCTGCTGATCGGCATCCTCCTGCTCATCCTCGCCGGCCCGGCGATCGGGCTGAAGACCGGGCCGCCGAGCCCCGAGCAGCTCTCCAAGGACTCACCCGCGCGCCAGGACGCCGAACTGATCAACAGGGAAATCGGCCAGGGCTTCAACGCGCCCTTCCAGCTCATCGCCGTCGCCAAGGAAGGGCCGATTACCGACAGCAAGAATCTCACCGCGCTGGACAACTTCCAACGCAGGCTGGCGAAGACCCCCGGCGTGCAGGCGGTGATCGGTCCGGGCCGGGCGACCAAACGGGTGGCGCCGCTGCAGGCGCTCGGCAACTCCGTCCTCTCCTCGGAAGGGAACATCGGCCCGGTCAAGCAGCTCGGCCGCCTCGGCCGCAACCTCGACGTCGCCGCCGGCGGGGTCGGGCAGCTGCGCGACGGGATCTCCGAAGCCAGCGACGGCGCCGGTCTGCTGGCGACGGGGTCGGGGCGCGCCTCCGAAGGCGCACAGCTAATCGCCAACGGGTTGAGCCGGGCGCTGGGGGGAAGCCAGGAAGCGGTCGGCGCCCTCGACCGCTTCGCCAAGGGCTCGAAGCGGCTCGAGAACGGGATCAACATCGCGATCCTCGGCGCCTTCAGGCTGAAGATCGGCCTCCGCGACGCGCTACCCAACCTCAGAATCAACCTGCTGCGGCGCTCGAAGATCCTGCGCAAATCGCTGAACGGCGACGCCAACGAAAAGCTGCCGCAGCTGATCAAGCCGGCGCAGGTGGCCGAAGCCGAACTGAAGGCGGGGCTGACCCAGCTCGAAGAAATGACGGTCGGCAAAACCGACCCGAAGTACGCGGCGGCACTGGAAGCGGTGCGGAAGGCGACCGCGGCGGTGACCGGGACGGACCCGGCGAGCGGCGCCCCCTACGACCCCGTCCCCGAGACGCCGGAAGTCGAGCCCTACACCGGCCTGCCCACCGAACTGGGGGCGCTGAACGAACGGCTGCTCGAAGACTGGGAACAGGCGAAGCAGATCAACTACTGGCTGATCACCTTCAAGAACAACCTCGAAGACGCTCTGCGGGGGGCTGAAAAACTCGAAGAAGGCCTGCGCGAACTGCACGCGGGCAGCAGCAAACTGGCGGCCGGGGCCGACCGGCTGGCCCGCGAAGCGAAGCGGCTCGGCGACGGGATCAACCAGCTCAGCGGCGGCGCCGTGCGGCTGGTCAGCGGCCTCGACGACCTCGGCAACGGGGCCGAAGCGCTGCAGGCGGCCCTTGCCGCGGGGGCTGAGGAAAGCGCACCGCTTGAAACCGGCCTGGAAAGGGCGAGCGTCCAGGTTCTCGGCGGCCGTCACCGGATCCGCAGGCAGGCAGGCCGCGTCGCCGAATCCTCGCCCGGCCTCTTCAACTCGGGCTACTTCGTGCTCTCCGCCCTCGACGGCACGCCGCCGACCACCCGGCAGCAGATCAACGAATCGATCGATCTCGAAAAAGGCGGCCAGGCGGCGACGATGCTCGTCATCTCCGACTACAGCTTCAACACCCCGGGCTCGATCCGGCTCAACAAGAAGCTCAACTCCGAGGCTTCCGAACTGGCCGACGACGCCGACCTCGAAACCGGGGTCGCCGGCGCCGCCGCCCAGCTCAACGACTACAGCCGGGTCACCCGCGAGCGCATCCCCTGGGTGGTTCTGGCGATCACGATCGCCACCTTCCTCGTCCTGATGGTCGTCCTGCGGGCGTTGCTGCTGGCGGCGATCGCCGTTGCCCTCAACTTGCTCACGGTCGCCGTCGCCTTCGGCGTCCTCACCGTCCTTTTCCACATCCCCGACAGCTGGCCCCTCGGCGGCCACAACTACGTCGACGCCGTCGGGGCGACGCTGATCTTCGGCCTCGTCTTCGGCCTCTCGATCGATTACGCCGTCTTCCTCCTCAGCCGCATGCGCGAGCACTACGACGCCCACGGCGACAACGCCGCCGCCGTCGACTTCGGCCTCTCCCGCACCGCCGGCGTCATCACCGGCGCGGCGCTGATCATGATGGTCGTCTTCATCGCCTTCGCCGGCGCCCCGATCGCCACCGTCAGCCAGCTCGGCGTCGGCCTCACCGTCGCCGTCATCCTCGACGCCACCGTCGTCCGCATCGTCCTCCTCCCAGCCCTGATGCTGCTGATCGGCGACCGCGTCTGGTGGCTGCCGAAACCGCTCGCCCGAGTGATCCCGAAGCTCAGCGTCTAGCGAACTAGCGGCGAATCGCCGCTAGCATCATGCGCATGAACGACCGGAAAAGCGCCGAGAAAGCGAATGCGATTCGCGTGCAACGGCTACGTGCAGATGCGCGGCGGCCGATGAGCGTGAACCTCGCCGAAACCATCGCCTTGAGCCACAAGTTGATGCGGTTTGCCGGCGCCGCACACCGAAGTTGACGGAGCCGGCATTCGACGAGCTGCTGCGGAGGCTCGTCGCTGCCGAAGCCCGCTTCGTCGTCGTCGGCGGTTTAGCGGTGGGGGCGTGGGGGGTTGTGCGCGGAACGAAGGATGTGGATGTCGTCGTCGCGCAGGACGTCGAGAACCTTCGACGCGTCGCCGAGGTGGTTGTGGGGGCCGGGGGCCACGTCCAACAGGGCGAGGCTTTCTTCGGCAGCCCGGTGTCAATCGCCGCGGCTTTAGCAGAGGGGGAGCAGGTCGCGATCGAGACTGACCTCGGCCGACTCGACGTCGTCCAAGGACTCGATGGGATCCCTTCTTATGAAGATCTGCAATCCCGCGCGACTCAGGCCGAGATCCTCGGAGTTACGGTGTCCGTCTGCTCCCTCGAAGACCTCCGAGCCATGAAGCGAGCGGCAGGTCGGACGCGAGACCTCGCAGATCTAGAGGATCTCGACGCTGCCACTGACTGACGGGGCGATAGAGCACCGCAGACTAAAAGTTGCGCTATCGTTGGCGGCAATCCCGCAGACGAAAGGTTGCGCACATGGCAGAGACCCCGAGAAAGCGATGGACGATCTCGAACCTGGACGAACTGAACCATGAGGTCAGGCGCAAGCTCCCTCAGCTTGACGAAGCCGTTCGCGATGTCCGGGTCGACATCAGAAGCCTGACGGGCGAGACGTATTACCGGTCCGGATGGCCGCTGATTCGCGATGGCTTGACGTGGGGCGAGGCCTGGACGGATGAGCGGATCGATGATCTTCGCGGCACCGTGACCGACGGCGTCACGAGTCTTCACGAAGACATCCGTGAGCTCCGGGATGAAGTCGAGACCAGGGTGAGCAAGTCGGCGGCCCGTCACTCCGGGCGAACTTGGGAAGCCCGCGTGGCGTTCCCTTTGAACGGGCCCTGGACCGACGGCCGCGTCGATGACTTCAACCACAGCGTCGGTGTAGATCTCGCGCAGCTCGAGTGCGACATCCACGAACTTCAGAGTCAGGTCAAGGCCCTCCGGATTAAAAGCCGTCCCCACACGCGCTGGGGCGAGCGCCTTGGTCTTTGGAGGTTCGTTTTGGCCAGCGCCATATATGGATTCGCCATCTCCTTCCTCGCCAGCAGGGCAGCTCACGGGGCCTAGGAAAATTGGCCCTAAGTCACAAAGCCTCATCTAAAGATCTTCATTTCTGCCCGGATCGCGTGTTGTTCCGTCACAAGCAGCCTCGTAGGTTGAGGGCGTGGATGTGATGGCACCGCCACCGAGAGAAGGCTGGACCGACCAGCGCCTGGATGACCTCAATCAGAAGGTGGACGCCGGCTTCGTCCGGGTCGAAAAGAAGATCGACGGGGTGGAGTCCAAGGTCGATGCTCTCGACAAGAGAGTCAGCACTCTCGACAAGAGAGTCGGCACGCTCGAGACCAAGTTCGGAGGACTCGAGGAGAAAGTCGACGAGGGGTTTGGGCGGTTGGACCGCGATCTGCGCGAAATCCGCGGTGAGATCAAGAGCCTGACCCACAGCATCCTCGCCGCCGCTACCGCCATCGTCGTAGCGCTGATCGGCTGCATTGCCACGATTGTCGGCATCGCCTTCTTTTGAGCCTGCAGACAAACAATTGCGATACGATGGCAACGATGATGGAGCCGAGATCCAAGTGGACCGACGAGCGTCTCGATGACCTCAACAAAAAAGTCGACAAGGGATTTGCCCGGGTTGATGCCGACCTTCGGGAAGTCAAGAAAGACGTCAAGGATCTGAGAGCAGAAATGAACGCTCGTTTCGACGCCATCAATGGCCGCTTCGACAGCATGAACCGCGGTATGTGGGCAGGCCTCATCGTGATCGTCGCCGCGATCATCGGCAGCAACGCGACGCTGGCCCTGGCCTTCTCCTAGCTCGGGCTCTAGACCCCGGCAAGCCTGAAGCAGTCGCTGCTTGCGGGAGCCTGCTTACTCGCAGGGCAGTGGCGAGTCCGCCGGGTCCTTCGCCGCCAGCACGTAGAACGTCTGCAGCGCCCCCCGCACTGCCTGCTGTCGGAATTTCTCCAGCGCCCCATAGTCAGCCAGGATCCGCACGTGGTACGACACCAATGAGACCCCGAACTCTTCCTCGAAAGCAAGATCCAGGTCGCGCGGCGAAACGGGCTCATCGATCCAAGTCATCGCTTCAATGATCGCCACCTTCAGAGGGTGAACCAGGTGCGGGATGAGCATGTCCCATTCGAACTTCGCCGATCTCTCAGCCATCCGCGCTCCGCTTCCGGCTGGGCCACAAAAGAGTCATAGGAAAAGAAATTGGGAATTGGAAGGGCCGTCTGCTCGTGCCAACTCAAAATCCTCAGGAGTGCTCAGAGAGTTCGTTGGCGGAACCTAGACAGCTGATCGAGACGGGTCAAACATCCAGCGGTGGAGTAATTTCCACCGCACTCCGCCCTACGAGTGTGAAGCGATGAAGAGGGTCTTCTCGTCCTCAGTCTCTGACGGGGCGGTAGTGAGCCGGATCTCGCCCGCCTCCTCGCGCTGGCCGAGGACGGCCAGGCACCTAAGACCCGCGGCGGCCAGTGCACCTTCGATTTGAACGCGCGACCAATGGCGCTGGAAATGCACCTGGGATTTCCCCTGAGGATCCTGGAGGACCCCTTCAAACACCTGCTCTGTCCCGACTTCTCGGGTCAACCCGCGCCATCGCCAACCGCGGGTCCCGATGTTCTCGCTCACGCCGACGCTGTAGTCGCGGCGGAAAAGTCCAAGGGTGTTGGCGTCAAAGATCACCAAACCCCCTGGGCCCAGATTCTTCTTGATGCCCCGAAACGCCAGAGCGAGATCGCCGTCACCCGTCAGGTAATTGACGACATCGTTGAGCATCAACACGAAATCAAAGCCTCCTCCGGCGACCCCGCTGCCTGGCGGTTCGATCGAAGGCAGGTCGCAAACGTCGGATTGCAGGAACCGCACCTCGGCGCCGAACTTCAGTTCCGCAGCCCTCAGCATGCCCGACGAAACATCGCAACCGACGACGTCCCATCCGCGCCGAAGTAGGGGGGTAACCGCAAGCCCCGTCCCGCAACCTAGATCCAGGGCCGAGCCACGCCTAAGACCGTGCCGCTCGAGCTGCGGCAGCAGCGTTTGCCCCACCCAGAGCTCGTAGTCGTTTCCGGAGTTGCACTCGTCGTAAGCCTCCGCCCACCAGTCGTAGCTTTCGGCTGCGGAGGACGGGGGCATCGCCGGCCGCCTCGCCTATTTCGGCCGAGACCGCTTTGGCATCTTGAAGAAGACCACCGAGTGGGACGTCGGCACCGGCTCTGCTTCGTCTTTCCCCACCCGCTGCGCGCTGCGCGTGGCGATCTCCAAGACCTCGTTCTCGTAGCGCTGGGAAGCGTCCAAGACCTCCATCACTCCCGCAGAGTCGAGAACCAGAGGGGTCCTGACAATCCAGAATTCCTCGTCCAGCCCGACAACCCCGGCGCGCCGAGACTCGGAGTAATCGTCGACGACGCACTGCATGAAGTCATCGGTCAGCGCTTGTGCCATCTGCGGCTCGGCATCCGCAAGCTCTCCCCACTCCTCCGTGTCGATCATGTGCTCCTCGGTCGCCCGGTAGAAGTGTTCGATTGCCCCCCGCACCGGACGAGCCTCAACTTCTTCGATGCAGTTGAAGTCCCTGAGTTTCCTTACGTGGTAGCTCACCGTTCGAACGTCGGCTTCTAGCTCCCTTGACACACCTCGCGGGCTCAGCGGGCCTCGGTCGCGGATCAGCCTGAACGCTTCGGCCCGCAGCGGGTGCGAGAGCGCCTTGATCCGGTTTTGCGTTGCCTGACGGCGCTGCGCCTTCGTCGCCACATCCATTCCTTCCCTTTTCCTGAGCGTTGGATCGTAGTCATTCACTCAGCGCCTTGCCACTGGAACCACGTTCAACAGCCTCCACCGCTGGAATCCTCTCCACCGAACGAGATTTCCAAGGAGGTGATGACTCATGCTTATTAATTTGGAGAGGGCCCTTCCGGCTTCGGCGAAGGGAAAGGGTTCCTGAATCCTGACTGCATCCCCAGCCGCGTAAAGCGCGGCTGGGGTAACCCCGAGCGTGCTGTTCTAAGCGGCGAGAGCCTCGGCTCTCAGCGCGTAGAAGCTCTGGATGGCGCCGCGGACCGGCTCTTGGCGGACGCGCTTGAGGGCTCCTACCTCGGCCAGTTTGCGCAGGTGGTAGGAGAGGAGGGAGACGCCGATTTGGCCTCGGAGGATGCGGTCTAGGTCCGTGGCCGAGAGCGGCAGGCCGATCCAGGCCAGCGCTTCGATGATTTCGACTTTGACCGGGTGAACGAGTAGGGCTCCTCTCCCGAATCGCTGCACCGCTTTTCGGCCTCTTCCTCGATCTCCCGGATCCGCCGCCAGGACCGGATCTGCTCCTCGGCGATGTCGGCCCGCCCCTGCTCGTCCACGTTGAACCAGTTCCAGGCGAGGAAGAGGCGGGGATCGCCGGGGAGGTCGCCGCTCCAGAAGGCGGCCAGCGCCTCCGCCGTCATCCCCTGGAGGACCACCCGGCAGACCTCCTGCCGCTCCTCGTCCGACAGCTCGCCCATCTCCTCGTCGTTGAGGAAGAGCGGGTTGAGCAGCTTGTAGAAGTGCTGGTTGACGCTCTTCACCTTCTCGGTCCGATCGATGTGGATCGAGCCGGCCTTGAGGAGTTTGCCGACGTGGTGGGTGACCGTGCTCAGCGGCTGGTGGACGACGCGCGAGAGCTCGACAGCGCTGGCGCTGCCGAGATCGTGCAGCGCCGAGATGATTTCGACGCGGATCCGGTGGCCGATCGCGTAGCTGACGGCGTCCTGGAAGCCGCTGCTTCCTGCGCCTCGCTCGATCGAGGTGCCTATCTGCCTCCCTTCGACTGGACCTGGAGGTCCTTTTAGGACATACATCCCTTGCCGATTAGGAAAGTACCGGGCAAAAAGAGGGGCCGCCGAAGCGGCCCCGTCAATTGTTGAGGTCCGCCTCTAGGCGGCTTGCTTGCAGCTCTGCTTGGAGAGCGCCGTCAGCGATTCGCCGTCGCGGTAGGTGAAGGTGCCGCGCGCCTTCAGCTTCTTCGAGTTCGGGCATTTGGCGGAGATGAAGCTCTGCTTGACGCCCTTGTAGCGCCATTTCTTGTCGATCTTGACGTTGAATTCCTTCAGCGCGCCGGTGCCGCCGGCGATCAGCGGGATGTCGAGGTCCAGACGCGGCCCGTAGCCTTCCTTGTTGTAGTTGGAGACGGTGCCTTCGAGGACCAGGCTGACCTGCAGTGGCGTCGTCCCGTAGGTGTGGAGGATGATCGTCGGCTTGCCGCCCTTGGGAACGCCGTTGAAGGCGGTCACGGTCTGCGGCACTTCATAGACCTTGCCGGCTTGCAGATAGGCGGTGGCGTGGCCGCTGCCGATTTTGGCGTTGCGGCAGACCCTTTCGGCTACTTCGGTCGACTGGTTCTGCAGCTTCCCCGAGTCGCAGGTCGGGAGACCCTTCGTAAAGAGCCGCAGGTTCTTGTCGAAGTCGATCACGGCGTGGGTGGCCGGGCTGGGGACTCCGCTGGGGTTCGTGGATGACGTCGTCAGCGTCGTCACTTCCAGGGTCGCGGGGGTGAAGGTCTTTTTCGAAAGCTTCTTCGGGCGAACCTGGACGTCGATCGATTGGGTGTTGCCGTCGGGCGCGGTCACCGTCGGCCCCGCCCAGGCTGCCGTCGCTGCGACGACAGCCGCGAGGGCGGCGATCGCCCCGATCAAGAATGGACTTCTGCGCATTGCTCTCTCCTAGGGTTGGATTGGCGGCGCGCTCCCACATTCCCTAACCGCTCCCGACGCTCAGAGTAGCGCGTTGATTTCCAGTTAAGTCCCTGCTCGGAGGCAGCTTGCCCGGGACCCCCTCGGATACGATCTTGCGGCCGTTCTACCGGGTTCGGAGGGGCCGGAGAACTTTGAAAGCAAGCGACGATCTGTGGCTGCCAAACCATTAGGCGAGGAGACTGGTCCGGCGGCAAGCCGGGGAACGACCCCAGCGCGGGTCGCGGTCATCGTTGCCCTGGCGGCCGCGGTGATCGTCCTCGCGATCGTCTTTCTCGGCGGCGGCAGCGGCCACAAGTACACGCTCGTCTTCCAGAACGCCGGCCAGCTGGTGCCCGATAACCAGGTCCTGATCGGCGGCTCACCGGCGGGCACGGTCGAAAGCATCGGCCTCAGCGACGACAACCTCGCCGAAGTCCACGTCGAAGTGGACCAGGAACTGCACGAGGGGACCACGGCGACCATCCGCGCCACCTCGCTCTCCGGCGTCGCCAACCACTACGTCTCGATCAGCCCCGGGCCGAACAGCAACGAAGCGCTCGAAGACGGCGCCGAACTGGGGCTTGCCTCGACCACGACCCCGATCGACATCGACCAATTCTTCAACACCTTCCCGCCGCGGGTCCGCAAGGGGCTCCAGGACTTCATCCGCGGCAACGCGGCGATCTACTCCGGCCAGGGCAAGAACGGCAACAAGGCCTACAAGTACTTCGGCACGGCGCTGAACCGGACCGCGGCCTTCGCCCGCGAACTGAACGCCGACCAGCGCCTGCTCGCGCGCTTCGTCGTCAGCTCCTCGCGGCTGACCACGGCGGTGGCGGGGCGGGGCGAACAGCTCTCGAGCGCGATCTCCAACGCCAACACGGCCTTCAACGCGATCGCCGGCCAGACCGCCGCCTTCGACGCTTCGCTGCGCAGGCTGCCGCCGGTCTTCCGCCAATCGAACACGACCTTCGTCAACCTGCGGGCGGCGCTCGATGACCTCGAACCGCTGGTCAACACGGCGAAGCCGGCGACCAAGAACCTGGCACCGTTCCTCGCCGAACTGCGGCCGGTCTTCCAGAAACTGGTCCCCTTCACCCACAACCTCCGGGTCATCGTCAGCCAGCCCGGCAAGGGCAACGACCTCGGCGACCTGCTGGCGGTGCTGCCGAGGGTGCAGAACCTGACCTCGAGCGCCTTCCCGCACTCCGAACAGGCGATCTCGGACTTCCAGCCGAACCTCAACTTCATCCGCGCCTACACGCCGGACTTTTTCAATGCCTTGAGCAAGCTGGGGCAGGTCGCCGGCTATTACGACGGCAACGGCCACTACGTGCGCGCGGCGACCTCGGCTCAGAACCTCTTCAAATACAACGCCTCTAACTCCGAACTCGAACCAATCTCCAAATCGGAACAGTTCGCGCCGTTCGGCTCAACGGAAACGCACCGCCGGTGCCCCGGTGGCGCCACCCAGCCCGCCGCCGACGGCTCCAACCCCTGGGTTGGCGGCGGCAGCGTCGACTCCTCTGAATGCGACCCCGGCGACGTGCCCCCCGGCCCATGAGCAAACGACTGATACTGGCGCTGGGACTGGTGGTGGCCGTGGTCGCGATCGTGCTGATCGCCTCCGGCGGCGGCAGCCCCTCCGACGGCTATCGCGTTCGCGCCGTCTTCGACAACGGCGGCTTCATGGTCAAGGGCGAGGAAGTCCGCGTCGCCGGCGCCACCGTCGGCGAAATCGAATCGGTCAGCGTCTCGATGCCCGACGAAAACGTCGCCTACGAAAACGGCAAGGCGGTCCCCAAACCGGGCAAGGCGATCATCGTCATGAAGATCTCCGACCCCGGCTTCCAGGACTTCCGCGAAGACGCGACCTGCCAGATCCGGCCGCAGTCGCTGATCGGCGAGAAGTTCGTCGACTGCCGCCCCACCCTGCCGCGGGCGCCGGGTACCGAACCGCCGCCGGCGCTGAAGCAGATCCCCGACGGCGAGCCCGGCGAAGGCCAGTACCTGCTGCCGCTCGGCAACAACGGCACCAGCGTCGACCCGGACCTGATCAACGACATCTACTCGCTGCCCTACGCGCAGCGCTTCCGTCTCATCCTCAACGAACTCGGCGCCGGCCTCGCCGGTCGCGGCGAAGACCTCGAGGAACTGGTCAAACGCGCCAATCCGGTCCTCCGCGACGCCGATCGCCTCTTCGGCAAGCTTTCGGCCCAGCGCAAGCAGCTCGCACAGCTGACCGCCGACTCCAACGAAATCCTCGGCCCGCTCTCCCGCGAGCGCTCGGCCCTCGCCGGCTTCCTCTCCAACTCGGGCGCCGCCGCCCAGGCGAGCTCGGAAAAGGGCCCGGAACTGGAAGAGGCGCTGCAGAAATTCCCCACCTTCCTCACCGAATTCCGCAAGACGATGCGCAGCCTGCAGACCTTCTCCGACGCAGGTACGCCGCTCTTCGAAGACTTCGGCACGGCGGCGCCGTCGCTGACCGACGCGACCGAAACCCTGACGCCGTTCTCTGAAGCGCTGACCGTCTCGCTAAAGAGCCTCGGGAATGCCGGTGAAGCTTCCGGTCCGCTCTTCGTCGAAGCGGACCCGGTGATCAAGAAGGCGGCGACGCTGTCGAAGTCGGGTGTGAAGCCCACTGCTGATCTCGCGAGTCTTCTTGTAAATCTCAAGAAGACCGGGGGCTGGGACGGCCTCACCGAACTGATCTACGGCACCACCGCTTCCCTCAATGGTTTTGACAATTACGGCCACTTTGGCCGCACCCGCGTGACGCTCTCCAGTTGCGTCGAATACATCGCACGTGCCGAAGGTGAATCGGGATGTGTTGCCCGATTCAACGGGAAAAACGCGTCTGAAGCGGCGAACACCAGCGCTGCCGATCTCTACCGTCTGCTTTTGGAGCGAGCTGCCGAACAGAACGGCGGAACCTTGAGTGGTCCCGGTCCCGCTATCGGCATAGGCCAAAGCAACCACACCGAGGCACGGCCCCAGAACGAAGCCAGTGTTGCCGAATCCTCTGCAACCGAAGGGACCGAACCCCTTCTCGACTACCTCTTGGCGCCATGAGAAATCGCAGCGGACTCAGCGGCGTCGCCAGCAGCCCGATCCTCGTCGGTGCCGTGACCGTGCTCGTCGTCATCGTCGCTGTCTTCCTCGCCTACAACGCCAACAACGGCCTCCCGTTCGTCTCCACCTACAACCTCAAGGCGCGGGTGCCGAACGCCGACGCGCTGGTCAAAGGAAACGAGGTGCGGATCGGCGGCGTTCGGGTCGGCGTCGTTAAGAAGGTCGTCCCGGTTCACCTCGAAAACGGCGAAGTCGCAGCCGAACTATCGCTCAGCCTCGACAAGAACGCCGAACCGCTGCCGGTCGATTCGACGATCACCGTTCGGCCGAAGTCTGCTCTCGGCCTCAAGTTCCTCCAGGTCACGCCCGGGAACTCGGAAAAGGGCTTCAAGGCCGGCGAAACGATCCCGGTCACCTCGGCGAAGCCGGAACCAGTCGACATCGACCAGTTCTTCAGCATGTTCGACAAACCCACCCGCGACGCGATCCGGCAGAACCTGGCGGGCTTCGGCAACACCCTCGCCGGCCGCGGTCCGCAGTTGAACGAAGCGATCGGCGCCCTTCGCCGCGCCGCAGTCAGCGGCCAGCCGATCCTGCGCAAGATCGTCGAACCCAGCACCAACTTTGCCGGCTTCTGGCGCTCCCTCGAGGCCCTCTCGGCGACGGTCGCGCCGGTCGCCGAGACGCAGGCGAGCATGTTCGTCGTCCTCGACCGCACTTTCGCCGCCTTTGCCAGCGTCTCCCGCCCCTACATCCAGGAAACGATCGAAAAAAGCCCGCCGACCCTCGACGAGGTCAACGCCGATCTGCCGGCGATCCGCCCCTTCCTCGAGGACTCGGCCCGCTTCTTCACCGCCCTCCGTCCTGGCGTCAAAGCCCTGGCCGAGACTTCGCCGATCATCGCCGAATCGCTCCATGCCGGCGTTCCGGTCCTGAACGCGTCGCCTGTCCTCAACAACCAGCTGGAGCCGACGGCGCAAGCACTTGTCGACTTTCAGGAAGCGCCTGGTGTCTTCAACGGACTCGATCTGTTGACTGACACGAATCGGATCCTCAAGCCCGCTCTCGCGTACATCACGCCAAGTCAGACGGTGTGCAACTACTGGTCACTTACGTTCAAATATCTCGCTAATGCGAACAGTGAAGGCAACAGTAACGGCAACTGGCTCCAGTTCATCTCCTTTGCTCCTCCAGAAGGGCCCAATAGCGAGAGTACGTTTGCGAGTGCCCCTGCGAACGATCCTGACAACGCCAAAAATCATCTCCACTACAACCCTTACCCAAAGACTGCTGCGCCCGGCCAGGGCAACGTCTGCGAAGCTGGAAATGAGAAGTACGTGGCTGGGCAGACGGTGATTGGTAACGCACCGGAGCTGTGGGGTACGACCACTACCGGGCAGGTACAAAAATGAGCCGCCTCCCGGAGCGCGACCGACGCGCTGCTGCCGCCGGCACCGGCCGCATCAAGTGGCGGCCCAGTAATGCCACGATCGCGATCATCTTCATCCTCATCTTCACGATCGGCCCTTACCTGGCCTTCACCAAACACGTCCCGTTTACCGGCTACGGCTACGAGGTAAAGGCGACCTTCTCGAACTCGGCCAACATCGCCAAGAACTCTCCCGTCCGCGTCGCCGGCGTCGACGTCGGCAAAGTGATCGGCACCGAACGCGACGGCGACAACACCACGGTCACCTTTACCGTCGCCGATTCCGGCCGCCCGATCCATGACGACGCCTTCGCCACGATCCGGCCCCGGATCTTCCTCGAGGGCAACTTCTTCATCGAACTCGACCCCGGCAGCCCCAGCGCGCCGGACCTGGACAGCGGCGGGACTATCCCCGTCAGCCGCACCTCGACCGCCGTTCAGATCGACGAAGTCCTCTCGGTGCTGCAGTCACCCGTCCGCGCCGATCTCGGCCGCCTCCTCGAGGGCTACGGGAAGGCGCTCAACCACGAACCGACCGCCGAAGAAGACGTTACCCAGTTGCCCGAGGTCAAAGGCCGGACCGGTGCCGAAGCCCTCAACGGTGCTCTTCAGTACGGCGGCGACGCCGGCCGCTACAGCGCCCAGGTCACCAACGCCTTCCTCGGCACCGAACAGCGCGATCTCTCCCGCCTGGTCGCAAGCGCCAGCCGCGCCTTCGGCGCTTTTGCCAGTCGCCAGCGCGATCTTCAGGGCTTGATCGAGAACTTCGACATCTTCACCGGCGCCCTCGCCAACCAGTCCACCAACCTCTCGACGACGATTCACCTGCTGGCACCGACCCTCAAGGTCACCCACGCCTCTCTCGTCAGCCTCAACCGCACCCTGCCGCCGCTGCGCACCTACGCGATCGAGTTCCGCCCGGCAGTTGCCGAGCTCCCAGGGTTGATCGAAGCGTCGAAACCCTGGCTCGCTCAGGTGCGCCCGTTGCTCTCCGGTCGTGAGGCGGGCGGTGCCGTCAAGCTGCTGAGCGAATCTACCCCTGCCCTCGCCGGTGCCGCGCAGACGAGCAAGCAGAACACCCTGCCGCAGCTCAACCGTCTCAGTCTTTGCACCAGCAAGGTGATGGTTCCGACCGGCAACCAGGTGATCAACGACCAGTTCAGCACCGGCCAACCGAACTACCGCGAGTTCCTCTACAACCTCGTCAACTTCGCGGGGATGGCCCAAAACTTCGACGGCAACGGCCCATATGCGAGAGCCCAGGCTGGCGGCGGCCCGGTCCTCGTGGGCGAACCGAACCCGTCGGGGAACCAGAGCACGTTGAGCGATCAGCGCAATTACGCCCACACGATTGAAGATCCACACGGGACCCAGCCGAGGCTCGGCGGTCGACCGCCTCTCAAGCCCAAGGTTCGGTGCTACACCAACCCGGTGCCGGATGTGAACGGGTCCCTCGGCCAAGTCGGGCCACCCTCCCCATCGGTCGCAGGAGTGAACCCATGAGCGCCCCCGAACCCAAAGTCAGCCGCGCAGCCCATTTCCGCGCCTGGCTCAGTCGCCAGGTGCGCGGTCGCCGCAAGGACACGATCGCGATCATCGTCCTCGCGATCGCCGGCATCGTGATGATGCTCGGGATCTTCACCCAGCAGAAAGCCTCGCTGCCCGCTTGGCTGCCGGTCGTCGGCGAAGAATTCGACCACATAACCGCCGAGTTCTCGACCGCCCAGGCGGTCACTCCGGGCCAGGGTCAGGCCGTCGACATCGCCGGCATCCAGATCGGCAAGGTCGCCTCGGTCGACCTCGAAAACGGCCATGCGGTCGTCGGCATGGACATCGAGCCTAAGTACATGAAGCTGATCCATCCCGACGCCAACTTCCTGCTGCGGCCGAAAACCAACCTCAACGACATGATCGTCGAGATCGAACCCGGCACCGGCAAGGGCGAAGTCGAAGACGGCGACCACTTCACCCTCACCCAGACGGAAGCGAACACCAACCTCGACGCCTTCCTTGCGACCCTTGATGCCGATACGCGCCAGTACGTCCAGCTTCTGGTCGCCGGCGGGGCGCAGGGCATCGGCGGCCGCGGCAAGCAGCTCTCCAATGCCTTCCGGCGCTTCCAGCCCTTCGTCCATTACACGGCGAAGCTCAACAAAGCCGTCGCCGCCCGCCACGTCGAGCTCGCCCACGTGATCCACAACTTCAACCTCGTCACCACCGAACTCGCGCGCCATGACTCGGAGGTCAAGCGCTTCGTTACCTCCTCGAAGGCCGCTCTCGGCAACTTCGCCAACCAGCAGGAATCGGTCCAGGCTGCGTTCGAGCGGTTCCCCTCCGCGCTGCGTGCTGCGAACGCCGGCCTCGCCAGCTCCAACCGCTTCTCGCAGGCGGCCTACCCGACCCTGATCAAGCTGATCCCGCAGGCCCAGGCGCTGACGCCGGCCTTCCGGGCGACCGAAAAGCTCTTCGAAGAAACGACGGGTCCGATCCGCGATCAGATCCGGCCCTTCACGCGGGAAATCCGGCCGGTGCTCGAGCACAGTGCGGAAGCTGCAAAGCCGTTCGAAAAAACGGTGAAGAACTTCGGCAACTCGCTGGGTGGGTTCAACTCGTTCTTGAACGAGCTCAGTTACAAGCCGAAGGGATCGCGCCAGAGCTTTCTCTTCTATCTCCCTTGGCTCAACCACAACTTCAACGCAGCGTTCAATCTCCAGGACGCCGGTGGCCCCGTCTTGCGGGGTCTGGTGGTGATCTCCTGTACGGGGGCGGACCTCGGGTACGGCCTCGGAGCGCAGTTCACGCTCTTGAACAAAGAACCGTTCCTCCAGACCCTCCTCGAAACCCTGCAGATTCCACGGAAACAAGAAATTCCCGTGCCTTTCAAGACCGAAGAATCCGGTAATACCTGCGAATACAAAGCGGCTGGCTAATGAGTAAGCGCGCCCCCAGCACTACCCAACTCCTTGTCATCACCGGCTTCGCGCTGTCGTGTTTCGGCATCCTGCTCTTCCTCTGGGTCACCTTCGGCGGCCCGACGCCGTTCCGGGCGAAGACCTACGAGGTCAAGATCCCCTTCAATGAGGCGACCCAGCTGGCCGAACAGTCCGACGTCCGCATCTCCGGAGTCAACGTCGGCAAAGTCCAGAAGATCGAACTGGCGCCGAACGGCAAGCAAGCCCTCGCGACCGCGGCGATCGACGATCGCTACGCGCCGATCCCGGAATCGACCCGGGCGATCCTCCGCACCAAGACCCTTCTCGGCGAGACCTACATCGAACTGACCCCTGGCTCGCGCGAAGGGCCCGAGATGGAGGACGGCGGAACGCTCCCGGAGGCGAACGTTGCCGAATCGGTTCAACTAGACGAGATCTTCAGCACCTTCAACGCCCAGACTCGCGCCGCCTTCCAGGAATGGATGCAGGAAGCGGCGATCGCAATTAACGGCCAGGGCCAGAACCTCTCCTACGCGATCGGAGGCCTCGAACCGACCTTCACCGAATTCGACAAACTCTTCCGCGTCCTCGACAGCCAGCGGCTCGCGGTCGGGCAGCTCTTCCGCAACGGCGCCACGACGTTCGACGCCCTGCGCGGTCGCGAAGGGCAGCTCCAAGACCTGATCCAGAGCTCGAACGCGGTCTTCCAGACCACTGCGCGTAGAAATCGCGACATCGAAGCGCTGTTCCGTGCGTTCCCGACCTTCCTCGATGAGTCGCGCACGACCTTCAGCCGCCTCAAAGACTTCTCACTCAACGCGGATCCGCTCATGCGGCAGTTGGTCCCGGCGGCTGAACAGCTTTCGCCGACCTTGATCGCGCTGTCGAAGCTGGCGCCCGAATCGAAGGCTTTCTTCGAAGGTCTCGGCCCCGTGATCAAGCGTGCTCCTGAGGGCTTTTCGGCTCTGCGGAAGATCTTCCGAGATGAATTTCCGCCGCTTCTGCGGGCACTCGATCCATTCATTCGGAACCTCAACCCGATACTGGTTGGGCTGAAGCTCTATCGGGTCGAGGTGCCCTCTTTCTTTGCCAACCTGGCCGCCAGCCTGAATGGAGAATTGCCCCTCCCCTCGGGAGCCGAAGAAGGGGCCCAGCAGCCGCACTACCTCCGAGTCCTCGGTCCGTTGAATCCGGAAACGTTGGCCACTTATCCGCAGCGTCTGGCGATCAACCGGAACAGTGCCTACAGCCCGCCGAAGTGGGCTGAAGGTCTAATTGCTGGACTGCCAAGCTTCGATACCCGCCAATGCGCATCAGGGATAGTCGCCACTATCGATCCGTCCGACTGGGAAGACCCGGCATTCAAAGAACGAGCAGTAGCAAGTGAAAACAAAGACGATCCGAGCAAATCGCGATCGCAGGACGAAAACGCCAAACTGCTCTTCGAACGAATCCAGAAGTACGCCTTCACCGGCCAGACCAGCACCTCCGCAATAGCCGCACCGCCATGCAAGCAGCAGGCGCCGTTCAAGCCGATCTACGGCAGCGGCCCCTCCACGCAGTACCAACACACGTTCGAACAGCCCCACCCGTAAACCGCTTCTCCTTTAATTGCGAAGGAGACGCATCAGGTGAACAGGCTTATCGCGTTCAACTGAGAATACGTTCTGCCTTACGGGAATCGTGAGTTGCTGATGATCGCCGATAACGACCAGTACTTTGTCGACATCGTTGGAGACCACGCCTTGCAGCAGGAAATTATGAATCTTCGGTTGATTGCTCGATGGCGGCTGAAAAGTGCCCAGTACAACTCCACGGTTGATGGCGACGCTCTTGGCTGCACAAGCCGCACCGCGGGGATCGGCAACGCACAGCAATCCCGGGGTTGAGACCAGCCACAGGTGGCGGTCCTGGGAAGCAAGCTGCGTATCTGAGAACCGCGCTCGACGATTCACGAGGCGGACATTCCGCAGAGCTGCTCTGTCTATTGCCGTTTGAGGAATCTCGGGTGAGGAACTCAAGATTTCAACATATCGCGAGATGCCTCGAGGTTCCGACTCTGACTGTGAACCAGGAAAAAGCACCCTGAGTGCGGGTACTGCACCTGCCACCAAAGCAAGCACGAGGATAAGTAGTAGAACCCGCGGCTTCATAGATGGTGGGGGATCTGTCAGCCAGATCCCCCACCTAAATCAATGGGTTAGCGCTACACCATGCGTGTAGTTATTGACGTTTGAGTTATTCGAGAGATACAGCCACGAGTAGACGTTGGATGCCATCTGCCCCGAGTAGACGCCCGAACCGGCGCCGGAAGAACAAGACACGCCGGTCCATCCACCAATACCGACGCAAACCGATGCTTGATCACCCCAGCCGTAGGTTTGATAGACCCAACGCGCTTCGCCAGAGCATTCTTGGTGGGGACTCTTCCATCCCCCGCAATAGTTGCTGGTGGATGCGTTGGCAGCAGCAGGCATGGCTATAGCGACGGCCAAGGCCATCAGTGAGAAGAGTGCCGCCAGCCAAAACTTCATCCTGTTAAGAACAACAGGCATTGATTCTCCTATCTTGAGTATCAGAGCGAAAGCTCCCATCGCAGCAGAGTCTCTCCATGCCCCGTCTTGCTGACGAGTGCTCTTTGTGAAGATCCGAGGCGCCTTAGCTAACGTTTGTCAACCTGATCGAAGGCGCCGTACTCCTCGAGTCGAAGGGCTGCATTCAACAGGTCGCTACAGGCAGCTATGGGCTGGTCGAGGTGCTCCTCAACGACCTGGAGCCGTTTGGAAACGGTCTGCCTCGATACGCCGAGAGCGGCAGCGGCACCGCTGCCTTTTCGATCCGCATCGAAATATGCACGCAGGGTAGCTCGGAGTACTGCTCCGCGATCCCTCTCCTGGGTCAACGGGACTAGATACATGTCGCGCATCGACTCCCTAAGGAGGGGATCTCTGCAGGCGGCAGAGAGCAAGACGATGTCCCTGAACTTTGTGTGGCCGTGCGTGGTTAGGTGGCTGAGACCGGCAGCTGCTCGTGCCTGTTGGTGGGTTCGACGCCAGCCGCTGAGGGAGGGAGCTGGCTCGCCGATGCCAAGCGGGATAGACGCTGGCCAGTGTTTCCTGGCCCACCGGGCGACCCTCTCAAGGTCTGGCGCCTCCGTACCTCCGAGCCACGCCCAGGTTGCCGAGTCGGAGGGCCTCACCGTGAGCAGCTTGGCACCGACGTCGCTGCTCAACGAGCGGAGTAAGGGTTGGGGATCGGGAGACAGCACTACGAGGCCGAGGTGGTGACCTTCGAAGGAGTAATTCAGCGAGCTTCCATCGGCCGGCTCGCCACGGAGAAGACGCTGGATGAGTTCGGTTCGCTGTGACCTCCCGGTGGCGTAGCGCGTCGACTCCTCATGCTCGTACTCATCAGAGACGGCCGAAACGAGCTGGTCGAAGGCCGCGTTGTGCGCCGCTAGGGCCGAACGCAGCGCTGGCTGACCTACTTCAGGGTCTTCTGCAGCGGCTTGAAAGACGAAGTGGTTAAGGACCGACTCTGCTGCCAGGTAGCGGCGGATGACGAGCTTCAGCGGGATCCGGTGGCGAGCGGCTAGTCGAGCTTGCGTGAGTAGGGGCAGGGGCAGCTGCGAAGTCGTGGCGCCACCGCGCGCGATGACTTCGACGCCGAAGTCGACGCCGCTCGAGACCGCCGCTTCCAGCCCGCGCAGGTACTCGATGTCCCTGACGCCGTCTTCCCCCGCCATCGAACGGAGGCGATCGAGGATGGCTTGGCGGATCTCAGACGAGTGCCCCTGAAGACGGTCGGCAAGCAGAACCCGCGGATCATCCTCCCTCCACCCGTGACTGCCTGATGACGCCCCCGCACCGATATTCAAATGGTAGGAGATCTATAAATTTAGATCAAAAGACTCTGTCTTATTGATTAGGTCCGTCCCCGCGGCTTCCTATTGCAGCGAGGAAGTGAAAAGCAGCTGGATGGTGACTCCGACGAAGAGTAAGTCCACAACACGCGTCGTCAAAAGCGCGAGCTGTCGGACGGCAAGACGAAAGGAGGGACCGCCATGAAGCTCGCCTCAAGCGACGCGACTATCCCGAGCGCTGCCATCCATAAGGGCAACTAGCGCGGGCAGGCAAACACCAAATTCGAGAGAGGGGGTGAACTCAAATGAAGATCACTGGCAGCGAGCCGGTCCACCCGGCCGCGTCCATCAACAAGGGGGGCTGAGTCGGCCTCTTAGGTGGCCCCGGACGAGACGGAGGAGTCAAAGGCCGGGGCCACCTCTCCAGCTTTGGGATCACGATGCGGGCGGAACCAACCTTTCAAAGCCTCAGAAGCTTTGAAAGGTTAGAGACTTAAACTTACAAAGCTCGCTAAGCTTTGTAAGCCTATGGAGCCACTGGGTCGACATGAGGAGCACTTTTGGCCAAGCGAGCCGGAGGCATACGGGACGGGTCGCGCCCGCAGGGGGGGGATCTACAAACCGTTCGTGCCGGCGCCGATCGCTGGGTTGGCGTTCCCGTTCAGCGATGCCGCAAATACCTCCGTTGGAGCCGCTGCCAAAGCGCTCTTCCGGCTGACCGAGGATCCGCCGCGGTTGGCGAAGCTGGGATCGGTCGCCCAGAATCTGCTGCGTTCCGAGAGCGTCGCCTCATCCCGCATCGAGGGGGTGGCCATCTCACACAAGCGCCTGGCCAGGGCTGAATACGAAGGAATCGGGCGGGCCGACGGCAAGGCGGCGGAGGTTCTGGGGAACGTCGAAGCAATGCAGAAGGCGATCGCCTTGGCCGAGAAGCCCACGGCCTTCGAGGTGGATGACATCCTCGAGATCCACCGGACGCTGCTGTGCCACACGGAGGATCGAGATATCGCCGGGGTCGTCCGTGAGAAGCAGAACTGGATCGGCGGGAACGACTACAACCCGGTAGGCGCCACCTACGTCCCGCCACCCCCCGCTTACGTTCCCGGGTTGCTGGAGGATCTGTGCCGCTTCATCGAGCGGGTCGATCTGCCACCGGTTGCGCAGGCGGCGATTGCTCACGCTCAGTTCGAGAACATCCATCCGTTCGCCGACGGGAACGGGCGGACGGGGAGAGCGCTGATCTACGCGATCCTGCGGCGGCGCGAAGAGATCGGGTCCTATGTGCCGCCGATCAGTCTCGTCTTGGCGGCGAGGCCAAAAACCTACGTGAATGGCTTCGGCGCTTACAGCGGGGGAGACATCAGCTCTTGGTGCGAGATGTTTGCCGAGGCCACCAGGCGCGCGGCGGAGGCGGCGCATGGGTTTGCCGGGAGCATCGAGGGGCGGCAGCAGGATTGGCTGGGGCGATTGGGCCAGCCGCGCGGCGACGCCGTCGTGCGGCAGCTGGTGGCGATCCTGCCCGAGCAGCCGGTGATCGACGTCCCCACCGGGCAGCGGATCACCGCCAAGTCCCACGTCGCCGTCGGCAACGCGATCAGGCAGCTGGAGGAGGCCGGAATCCTCAAACCCCTGAACGAGCGAAAGTGGGGCCGGGGGTGGGAGTGCGACGAGCTCCTCGACTTGGTCGACGAGTTCGAGCAGTCCCTAGCCGCGCCGCCGGCTGTTAGGTAGCGACAGCGATCAGCAGGTGGGCGGTGACTCCGATGAAGGTGAGGGCAACGCCTACCGACGTCTTCAGCAATAAGCGATCCAGGGAAGTGACGTCCCCTCGAAGCTTGTGGGTATCGGTTTTGACATCGGCGAAGCATTTGTCGACCCGCTCGAAGTTCTTGTCGACCCGCTTAAAGCCCTCGTCCATCTTCTTATCGACCTGTGCCAGGCCCCCATCAATCTTCTTGTCGACCCGCTCGAAGCCCTCGTCCATCTTCTTATCGACGCGTCTAAAGCCCTCGTCCATCTTCTTGTCGGTTTGCGCCAGACCTTGGTCGATCTTCTTGTCGACCCGAGCCACGCTGTCGTCGATTTTGCGGTCGACCCGAGCTATTCCGTCGTCGATCTTCTTGTCGAGGTGGGCGAAGCCCTCGCGAACCTCTTTCGCGAGACCATCGAACCGCTGCTCGATCAAATCCTCCACGGGCACCATGACAGTCTCCATCCTAGCGCAACCTTTCGTCTGCAGTCAAACGGGAAGTTCATGGCCCTGACCCTAGGTGGCTTCGACGCACGGAAGGCGCGCTAAAAGTCAATCTTTAGAAGCGAAAATTGTGCCGATCAGATACCTAGCCAGGCGCAGTCTCGGGCGATACGATTTGTCTGTGAAGGAGCCGAAGCGAACTAGAAATTGGACGCCCGACGGGAAAGCTGAGCGGGCTGCCCTTCGTTAAGCCGGCTCTGATTCCCAGCCCGTGAAGTTCGCCGTGTCCGGTTCGATCGCGTTGCGCACCCTCTGCAGGGCCTCCTCGGCTGAGGCGGCCTCGACGCTGACGGTGTAGATCGGGCGGCCGGTCGGGGCCATGCCGGTCTCGGGCGAGCCGACGACCATCGAGGAGCGGCGGCCCTCGAGCCGGATTGCGGCAGCGGTCAGCCGCTCGCGCTCCTGACCGGTGAGCATGCCCTTGAAGCGAACGTGGAAGGAGGGCATCGGCCCACCTTACTCCCGGCCGGGGTGGGCTGGACCTCCGTCCTAAGCGATCTTGAGGCGGCCGCTATGGGGCACGAGTTTCGCTGAGCGGCGAGCCGGGGTAGCGGGACATCCGTACTGAAAATCGATTACGAGGTAGGGGATCAGATGAAGTCGAAGTCAGTCGCCTGCGCGCTGCTCGCGCTCGCTCTCATGCTGCCGGGAGGAGCCCAGGCCGCCACCTTCACCGTCAACACGACCGAAGACACGAGCGTCGGCGGTGGCTGCACCACCGAACCCGCATGCTCGCTGCGCGACGCGCTGGCAGCGGCCGGTGCCTCCGCCGATCCAGAAGACGTCGTCGTCGTGCCGGCCGGGAGCTACCCGGTCTCCGCCGGCGAGCTGAGCGCGGGCGGCGAAGGGACCGTCGTCATCCGCGGCGCCGGCGCCCGCAAGACCGTCGTCGACGCGCACCAGACCTCGCGGGTGTTCAACCTCTCCGCCGAGAAAACGATGGTCGAAGGGCTGACGGTGACCGGCGGCCTCACCACCGCGCTGAGCGGGGGAGAGGTTCCCGGCGACGGCGGCGGCATCCTCGCCTACGAAGGCAAAGAAGCGGTGCTGCGGGGTGTCAACGTCACCGGCAACAGCGCCAGCCAGAACGGCGCCGGCGTCTCCGCGCCGCCGGAGGGAGTCAACAAAACCGCTCTCGCCATCTTCGACAGCACGATCTCCGGCAACCGCGTCACCGAAGGGGCGGCCGAGGCGCTGGGCGGCGGCGTCTACGTCCTCGGCAAGTTCACGATGGTCAACTCGACGGTCACCGGCAACAGCGCGGAGACGACCGGAGCCGGGGCGGTCCAGGGCGGCGGCGTCCTGCTGGCGATCGACCCGGCCAGCCTCGAAGCCAGCGAAGGGACGATCGTCAATTCGACGGTCGCCGGCAACAACGTCGGCAACGGTGGCGTCGCCGGCGGCCTCTCCGTCTACAACCCGACGCCGGAAGCCGGCGGCTCGGCCACGCTCGCGGTGAAGAACACGATCGTCGCCGGCAACACCGCGCCGACCGGGGCGAGCGACTGCGCCCTCGTCGCCATGGTCACCAGCGACCACAACCTCTCGGGCGACGGCAGCTGCATGTTCACCGACGCCGGCAGCAAGCAGAACACGAACCCGATGCTCGGCGGGCTGCAGGACAACGGCGGCGAAACCGACACGCTTGCGCCGGCGGCCGGGAGCCCGGCAATCGATGCCGGGACGAACGACGGCTGCCCGGCGACCGACCAGCGCGGGGTGAGCCGGCCGCAGGGCCCGAGCTGCGACGTCGGCGCCTTCGAGCTGGCGGCGACGCCACCACCGCCCGCCGCCTCGGCCGACCTTCGCCTCAAGGTGAAGCCGAAGCCGAAACGGCCGCACGCCGGCGGCAAGCTCGCCTTCGTGATCACGGTCCGCAACGCCGGGCCCGCGGCGGCCACGGGGACGGTGGTCAAGGGCACCGTCCCGGCGGTGACGAAGAAACTGAAGGGGCCGAAGCTCAACGGCAAGCCGGGCTGCAAGCTGGCAAAGGCGAAGAAGGGCAAGCGCCGGTTCACCTGCCGGCTCGGCACCGTGGCCGCAGGCAAGGCGAAGAAGCTGCGGGCCGTCGTCCGCCCGACGCACCCCGGCAAGCTGCGGGCCCGCGCCCGCGTCCGCTCCGGCATCGCCGATCCGAACCTGAAGAACAACAAGGGACGGGCAGGAGTCAAGGTCCGCCCATAGGGCCGCCGGTGCCGGGGAAAGTCGCACCCCCGGCACCAAGGTTTTTCAGAACCGGCACTCTCGCGTCTTGTTCGGTCACACCTCCCTCGGGAGGTTGTGGCCGTGCCGCAGAAACCGATCAGAGGCAAGTGGCTGCGCATCGATGCGCCCGAATGGGAGCCGCTGCTGAGCCTCGCCCCGGACCACGTCGTCGACTTCATGTGGATGGGGACGGTGCGCCTGGTCGACGGGACCCGGCTGCAGGTCTACAAGCACTACTGGACCAGAAGGTCCATGCACCTATCGGAGGACGGACGCGCCTTCGTCTTCGTGCCGAAGACCCACCCGCCGTGGCTGCTGATGCGGGTGCTCCACCAAGAGGTCGATCCTGAGCTGGGCTATTCTGTCAGACAGAATGTTTGGCCCGAAGAGCCGAAGATCACTTTCACCCGCTCGGCAACCAAACACCGGATTTCACGTCAGCGGGCACTTCATGTCATCGAGCGCTGCGGCTTTCAGCTGGTTAGGCACCACCGTGATCCGATGAACCCTGCTGTCGACCAGCGAGTTGTCTTCCTCGGGGATGATCTCGAGGGAGTCGCCCTCGAGGTCTTCGCAGCTGAACGCAGCGAAGAGGAATTCCTGGTGATCCATGCGATGAACCTGAGGGAACGCTTGAGAGGTTTCTACGAGGAGGCACGCCCGTGGCAAAAAAAGTGAACAAGAAAGGCAAGAAAACCGAGGAGGAGCTGCGGTGGGTGACTAACTCGGGGACCGTGATCACCGAGAAGGTCGCTGAAGAAATGGCCGAGGACTTCGAGAAGAACCCTCCGGATCTATCCACGTGGCATCGCCGCTATGTCGGACGCCCGTCCCTCGGTCCCAAGGGCCTCTCCCCGCGTGTCAGCTTCCGCGTTCCGCCCGAACTCCACGAGGCCGCTTGGGCTCGGGCAGACAAGGAAGGGCGCTCGCTGAGCGAACTCGCCCGCGAGGCTTTCGACCGATACATGGACACGGATTCCTAAGCGGCGGTAGGTTCTCCTCCATGGAGCGCGACGCAGCGCTTGAGGCTGTGTTCATGCCGGTGCAGCCGGCGAGCACCTTTGAGGAGACGGTGGAGAGATTGGGGAGCGCGATCCGCGCCGGATTGCTGACCCCTGGCGCCAAGCTGCCGCCGGAGCGAGAGCTGGCGAAGCAGCTGCGGATTTCCCGCTCGACCCTACGGCAGGCGCTGACGGCGCTGGTCCAGAGCGGGCACCTGGTCTCCCAGCGCGGGCGCACCGGCGGCACCTTCGTCGCCGAGCGGCCGCCGCTGACCGAACCGGACGGCGAGCCGCTTGACCAGAGCGCCTGGGCCGCGCTCGACTACCGGGTTGCGATCGAGTCCGGCGCGGTGCTGCTGGCGGCGGAGCGGGGGAGCTCCGAGCAGTTCGATCGCCTCGACGAGCTGGTGGCGAAGATGGACGACGAGCTCGAGGACTTCCAGGAGTTCCGCCGCACCGACATCCGCTTCCACATCGGCATCGCCGAGGCGGCGCAGTCGCCACGGCTTCTGAGCGCGATGACCGACGCGCAGTCGCAGATGAGCGCCCTGATCGCGCTCATCGCCCACCCGCCCGAGGTCCTGACCCGCTCCAACGAGCAGCACGCGCAGCTGGTCAAGGCGCTGCGCAAAGGCGACGGGCCGCGGGCGGTGCGGGAGATGCGCGAACACACCGAGGGAACCGAGCACATCCTCGCCGGGCTCCTGCCGGCGCCGCTGCGACTCGAGACCGCCTAGGCGAGTTGGTACACCTGGGGGCGACTAAGTCGCCTCACGCACGAATCCGCTCGCCCTCCGGATCGAACAGCGGCTCGCGCGCGACCTCGCCCTCGACCCAGCGGCCGAAGATCTCGACCTCCACCGCGGTCCCCGGCTCGCTTGCCGCCGGCGGCAGGTAGGCGTAGGCGATCGAGCGCTCGACGGTGTAGCCGTAGCCGCCGGTGGTCACCCGGCCGACGATCTCGCCGCCGACCCGGACCGGCTCGTTGCCAAGGGCGATCGAGCGAGGATCGGCGAGGGTGAGGCAGCAGAGACGGCTGCGCGGCCCGCGCTCCTTCGCCTCGACCAGCGCCTCCCGGCCGATGAAGCCACCTTCCTTCTCGAGCTTGACGCAGAAGCCGACGCCGCCCTCGTAGGGGGTCTCATCCGGGGTGATGTCGGCGCCCCAGACGCGGTAGCCCTTCTCGAGCCGGAGGCTGTCGATCGCCCGGTAGCCGCCGGCGAGGATGCCGTGCGGCTGCCCCGCCTCCCATAGCGCCCGCCAGAGCCCGAGGCCGTACTCGGTCGGGCAGTAGATCTCCCAGCCGAGCTCGCCGACGTAGGTCACCCGCAGCATCCGCACTGGCACGTGGCCGACCGTCGTCTCGCGCAGGTTCATATAAGGAAAGGCCTCGTTGCCGAGGTCCTGGGGGGTCAGCGGCTGCAGAACCTCGCGCGCCCGCGGCCCCCAAATCCCGAAGCAGGCCCAGCGCGAGGTGACGTCGTGGACTCGTACCCCCTCGTCCGGCAGGTGGCGGCGAATCCACTCGCGGTCGTGGTTGCCGAAGGCGGTGCCGGTGACGATCGAGAAGCGCTCCTCGGCCAGCCGCGCGACCGTGAAGTCGCACTCGATGCCGCCGCGCCGGTTGAGCATCTGCGTGTAGGTGATCTGGCCGACGCCGCGGCCGACCCGGTTGTCGCAGAGGAGTTCGAGGAAGCTTGCGGCGCCGGGGCCCTCGATCTCGAGCTTGGCGAAGGAGCTCTCGTCGAAGAGCGCGACCGCCTCCCGCGTCGCCCGGTGCTCGGCCCCGATCGCCGGCGACCAGTGCTGGCCCGCCCAGCCGCGCGGCCGCAGCCCCCCGTCCCCGGCAGCGGCGTTGGGGTCGTACCAGTTGACCCGCTCCCAGCCGGACTTCTCGCCGAAGGCGGCGCCGTGCTCGCGGTGCCAGGCGTTCGCCGGCGAGACCCGCAGCGGCCGCCCCGCCTGCCGCTCGTGGTTGGGGTAGCGGATGTCGTAGTAGGTCTCGTAGGTCTCCTTGATCCGCGCGTGGGTGTAGGAGGGGGATCGGTACTGGGCGCCGAAGCGGCGGATGTCCATGTGCCAGAGGTCGAGGCTCGGTTCCCCCTCGACGATCCACTCGGCGACGACCTTGCCGATCCCGCCCGCCCCGGCGAGCCCGTGGGCGCAGAAGCCGGCGCAGACGAAGAAGCCGCCGACCTCGGTCTCGCCGAGGCAGAACTCGTTGTCCGGCGTGAACGCCTCGGGGCCGTTGATCAGCTTGGTGACGGTGACTCGGTCCATCGCCGGGACCCGCCGCTTCGAGTTCTCGGTGATCTCCTCGAAGCGCTCCCAGTCCTCTTCCAGCAGGCGGCCGTTGAAGTCGGCCGGGATCGCCTCCACCCGCGCCGTCCCGCCGGGCAGGAAGGCCGGCTCGCTGCGCCGCTCGTAGCCGCCCATCACCAGCCCGTCCCCGTCCTCGCGGTAGTAGACGAGCAGGTCGGGATCCCGCAAAGTGGGCAAATGCCCAGGGGTCCGCCGGACCTTTGTTTCGGTATTCGGATCAAAGGTCCGGCGGACTTTCTGTTGTTGCCGTGCTTCGCGGATCTCGTCGTGCGGCTGGGTGACGAGGTACTGGTGGGACATCGGGATCAGCGGCACGCGGACGCCGGCCATGCGGGCGATCTCGGCCGCGAACATGCCGCCGGCGTCGACCACGACCGCGGCGGCGACGTCGCCCCGCTCGGTCCGCACCCCGCGCACCCGCCCGTCGCGGACCTCGATCCCGGTCACCCTCGTGTTGGTGAAGATGCGGCAGCCACCCTGACGGGCGCCGTCGGCGAGCGCGTAGGTCAGCTGCGCCGGGTCGATGTAGCCGTCGGTCGGCAGCCAGGCCGCCCCGAGCACGCCCTCGGTCGACATCAACGGGAACAGCTCCTTCGCCTCTTCGGCCGAGATCAGCTCCAGCGGCAGGCCGAAGGTCTTCGCCCAGCCCGCCTGGCGGCGCAGCTCCTCCATCCGCTCCTCGCTGGAGGCGAGCCGGATGCCGCCGCACTCGACCCAGCCGGGGTCGAACTCTGACTCCTCGCCGAGCCGACGGTAGAGCTCGACCGAGTGCATCATCATCTTCGTCAGCGAGACCGAGCCGCGCAGCTGCCCGACCAGCCCGGCCGAGTGGAAGGTCGAGCCGGAGGTCAGTTCCGAGCGCTCCAGCAGGACCACGTCCTCCCAGCCGAGCTTCGCCAGGTGGTAGGCGAGCGAGGCGCCCCCGACGCCGCCGCCGACGATGACGCAGCGCGCCGAGCTCGGCAGCTCAGCCCGCGCCACCGCCGGCTTCCTCCAGCAGCCGCTCGAGGCGACCGTCGGCCGCCGAGGCGCGCATGCGCTCGAAGTGCTTGGCGCAGTAGTCCTCGAAGTCGAACTCGATCTCGGAGATCGTGCTCTGCAGCGCCCCCCACATCGCCTCGCGGAAGTCGGACATGAAGCGCATCAGCCGCAGCGAGGCGAGCCGCGACCCGCTCGCCGGGGCGCCGAAGTAGGAGCTCAGCAGCTCCGCCTCCTCGCCCTCTGTGAGCTCGTTGTTGACGGCGAAGTTGCCGAGGTCGAAGAAGCGGTCGTTCATCCCCGCGTACTCCCAGTCGATGACACGAATCCCCTTCGCGGAGCGGATGAAGTTGGCGGAGAGGAGGTCGTTGTGGCAGGGGACCGGTTCGTGCTCGGGGCCGACCAGGACCGCTTCGACCCGGTGCGCCGCCGCCAGCGCCCACTCATAGGCGCCGGGAACCTCGGCGCCGCGGTCGGCCATCCGCGCCGCGTAGGTCTCGACGATGTGAAAGCTCGAGAAGACGACCGGGAGCCGCTCCTCGCAGCCGTGCAGCGCCCGCAGCGCCGCCGCGACTTCGGCGAGGGCACCGGGGGCGCGCAGCTCCTCGGCGCTCATCGGCTCGCCGACGACGAACTCGGTGACCAGGCAGGGCGGGTCCTCGAGCATCGCCACCACCGTCGGCCCGACCCCGACCGCCGCCGCCAGCTCACCGGCCGCCTTCTCGGCTGCGCGGTCGATCTCCAGCAGCCCGGTGTCCTTGCCCGGCAGCCGCACGACCACGTCTTCCCCGGCGAACCGCACCCGGTAGTTGCGGTTGGTGATCCCGCCCTCCAGCGGCAGCGGCTCCCCTTCCAGCTCGCCGAGGCGGGCGGAGATCGGTCCCAGGGTGTCGGCGAGCGAGGCCACGGCGTGTGGGAGATTCTCCACCGCCATTGACACGGGTCAAGGGCGGTCTTAGGCTCGCAGCCAACCTTATAGGTCGGTTCGTTGAACCTTTTAATCCGGGCTTGGGAAGGTCCGTGAAGGGAGAGGGTTGATGGAGAGCAATGTCTCGTCGCCGAATCGCGATGAACAGCGACTGGCCGAACTCGGCTACAAACAGTCGCTGAACCGGGCTTGGAGCGGGTTCTCCAACTTCGCGATCTCGTTCACGATCATCTCGATCCTCGCCGGCTGCTTCACGACCTACGGCCAGGCCTGGAACAACGGCGGTCCGATCGCGATCTCGATCGGCTGGCCGCTTATCTCCATCCCGATCCTGATCATCGGCTTCTGCATGTCGGAGCTGGTCTCCGCCTACCCGACCGCAGGTGGGATCTACTGGTGGTCCGGACGCCTCGGCGGCCCGATCTGGGCCTGGTTTACCGGCTGGTTCAACCTGATCGGGTTGGTTGCAGTCCTGGCCTCGGTCGACTACGCCTGCGCGACCTTCCTCAACGTCGTCCTCGGCCTCTACGAAGTGAACGTCTTCGGCGTCAACTTCGGCGACGAAGTCCACATCCTCGAGGAGGTCTTCCTCCTCTTCGCGCTGATCCTGACCGTCCACACGATCGTCAACGTGCGACGAACGCACATGCTCTCGCTGGTCAACAGCGTCTCGGTCTGGTGGCACGTGGTCGGCGTCGCCGCGATCGTCATCGTCCTCATCGTCGTCCCCGACGGCCACCAGAGCTTCAGCTTCGTCTTCGGCCACCGGATCAACAACAGCGGCTTCAGCGACGGGATGTACTGGTTCTACGTCCTCCCGCTTGGGTTCCTGCTGACCCAGTACACGATCACCGGCTTCGACGCCTCGGCCCACATCTCCGAGGAGACGCACGGGGCCGCGGAGACCGCGGCGAAGGGCGTCTGGCGCTCGATCTTCTACTCGGCGCTGATCGGCTGGATCGTCCTCCTGGCGATCACCTTCGCGGTCACCAACGTCGACGGTGCCAACGAAGCGCTCGGCTTCGCGCCGACCCTGTTGGTCGAAGCGCTGGGCTCCGGCTGGGGCAAGTTCGTCCTCATCATCTCCGTCGTCGGCCAGCTCTTCTGCGGCGCCGCCTGCCTGACCAGCGCCTCGCGCATGTGTTACGCCTTCTCGCGCGACAAAGGCTTCGGGGCGCGAGCCTCGTCGAAAATCTCCACCGTCAACACCGAGCGGGTGCCGATCTATGCGGTGCTGGCGATGGCGACCGCGGCGCTGCTGATCACCCTGCCGGCGCTGAAGGGGAACGGGGAAAACGTACCGTTCGCGTTCTTCGCGGTCGTCTCGATCGCCGTCATCGGCCTCTACATCGCCTACGTGATCCCGATCTTCCTGCGCTGGCGCAAGGGCGACGACTTCGAGCCCGGCCCCTGGAACAACGGCCGCAAGTACAAGTGGATGAACAGCTTCGCGACCTTTTGGGTGGCGCTGATCACGGTCATCTTCTGCCTCCCGTTCACGCCGCTGGCGGTGCCGTGGAATGACGAATTCAGCTGGGAGTCGTTCAACTACGCGCCGCTGATGGTGGGGGTCGTCATCCTCCTGGCCGCGATCGCCTGGTTCGTCTCCGCCCGCAAGCACTTCACCGGGCAGGTGCGGGAGATCGAAATCGAGGAAGCGCTCGGGCCCGAACCCGAGGTCGGCCCCGCCCGCCCGTAAGCGCGGCGGCGTAACGTTCCGCGGGTGACCGTCGAGGAGCTGAAAAAGGCGGTCGCGGACGGCACGGTCGACACCGTGCTGCTCGCGATCGCCGACATGGAGGGGCGCCTGCAGGGCAAGCGGCTGACCGCGAGCCACTTCCTCGGCGACGTCCTCGAGCACGGGGCCGAGGGCTGCAACTACCTGCTCGCCGTCGACGTCGACATGGAAACGGTCGGCGGCTACGCGATGTCCTCCTGGGACACCGGCTACGGGGACTTCGAGATGGTCCCCGACCTGGAGACGTTGCGGCTGATCCCGTGGCTGCCGGGGACGGCGATGGTGATGGCCGACGTGCAGTGGTCAGACGGCCGCGAAGTCGCCGCCTCGCCGCGGCAGATCCTGCGCCGCCAGCTGACGCGGCTGGAAGAGCGGGGGGTGAGCGCGAAGGCGGCGACCGAGCTCGAGTTCATCGTCTTCCGCAACACCTACGAGGAGGCCTGGCGGAAGGGCTTCCACGAGCTCGAGCCGGCCAACCTCTACAACATCGACTACTCGCTGCTGGGGACCTCGCGGGTGGAGCCGCTGATCCGGCGGATCCGCAACGAGATGGCCGGGGCGGGGATGGAGGTGGAGAACTCGAAGGGCGAGTGCAACCTCGGGCAGCACGAGATCAACTTCCGCTACGAGGACGCGTTGCGCAGCGCCGACAACCACGCGATCTACAAGAACGGCGCCAAGGAGATCGCCGCACAGGAGGGGCACGCGATCACCTTCATGGCGAAGTTCAACGAGCGCGAGGGCAACTCGTGCCACATCCACTGTTCGCTGGCGCGCGACGACAACTCCAACGCCTTCGCCGCCGACGAGGAGATGTTCGAGCACTTCGTCGCCGGCCAGCTCGCCTGCATGCGGGAGCTGACGCTGCTGTACGCGCCGCACGTCAACAGCTACAAGCGGTTCGCCAAGGGCTCCTTCGCGCCGACCGCGATCGCCTGGGGGCGGGACAACCGCACCTGCTCGCTGCGGGTGGTCGGCCACGGCGAGGGGCTGCGGGTGGAGAACCGGCTGCCCGGCGCCGACGTCAATCCCTACCTGGCGCTGAGCGCGATGATCGCCGCCGGCCTGCACGGGATCGATGCCGAGCTGCCGCTCGAGGAGGCCTTCGAGGGCAACGCCTACGAGTCCGACAAGCCGCGGGTGCCGTCGAACATCTACCTGGCGCGGGACGCCTTCGCCGCCAGCGCTGTCGCCAAGGAGGCGTTCGGCGAGGAGGTCGTCGACCACTACCTCAACCGGGCCGGGATCGAGATCGAGGCCTTCGAGGCGGCCGTCACCGACTGGGAGCGCTACCGGGGCTTCGAGCGGCTGTGAGTGAGGGAGACCCCCATTCGTCTGTTCCTTATGGGGATGTGGCAACGAAAAGGAACAGACGAGCGGCGATCGGGATCTGCGCGGCGATCGAGCGGGTCAGCTGGGGCGTCTGGGACGGCTACGAGGTGACGCTGGCGCCGCGCAACTACGTGCGCTGCGTGCAGCGGGCGGGGGGGATCGCGATCGTGCTGCCGCCCGACGAGGCGGCCGTCGAGGAGCCCGACGTGCTGCTCGACCGCGTCGACGCGCTGATGCTGGCCGGCGGCGCCGACGTCGACCCGGCGAGCTACGGCGCCGAGCCGCACCCGGAGACGAAGGGCACCTGGCCCGACCGCGACGCCTTCGAGCTGGCGCTGGCGCGGCGGGCGCTGGAGCGCGACATGCCGGTGCTGGGGATCTGCCGCGGCATGCAGGTGCTGAACGTGGCGCTCGGCGGGACCCTGGTCCAGCACCTGCCGGAGACGCTGGGGACCGAGGCGCACCGGACGGTCGCCGGGACCTTCAGCAAGCACCACATCCGCCTCGACGCCGACTCGCTCGCCTGCGCCGCGGCGGGGGTCGAGGGATTCGTCGTCTGGTCCCATCACCACCAGGGCATCGACCGGTTGGGCGAGGGTCTGAGAGTGACGGGATGGTCGGCCGAGGACGACCTCCCCGAGGCGATCGAGCTCCCCGGCAAGCACTTCGCCCTCGGCGTCATCTGGCACCCCGAGGAGGACGAGGACTCGCACCTGATCGGGGCCTTGGTCGAGGCGGCGCGCAGTTCCGTGGTTCCTTTTGGACGGATAGCGACCGAAAGGAACCACGCGTGAGGCGAGCTCAGGAAGACAGCGGTTCCGTGGTTCCTTTCGGACTCTGGGCGACCGAAAGGAACCACGCATGATCGAGGTGATCGAGCCGGCCACCGAGCAGGTGATGGCGGAGGTTCCACGCGCCGGGGTCGAGGAGACCGACGCGGCGGTGGCGCGGGCGAAGGCGGCCTTTCCGGCTTGGCGGGTGGTGGCGCCGGCCGACCGGGCGCAGCTGCTGCGCGACCTCGCCGATGCGATCGAGGCGCGGCGGGAGGAACTGGCGCAGCTGGAGGCGCGAAACGCCGGCAAGCCGATCGGCGATGCCCGCGGGGAGATGGGGATGGTCGTCGAGACCTTCCGCTACTACGCCGGCGCCCCGGAGCGGCTGCTCGGCCAGACGATCCCGGTCGCCGGCGGCGTCGACATGACCTTCCGCGAGCCGCTCGGGGTCGTCGGCCTGATCGTGCCCTGGAACTTCCCGCTGACGATCGCCTCCTGGAAGGTGGCGCCGGCGCTTGCGGCCGGCAACTGCGTCGTCCTCAAGCCGGCCGAGCTGACGCCGCTGACCGCGTTGGAGTTGGAGAAGATCGCCCGCGATGCCGGCCTCCCAGAGGGCGTGCTCAACGTCGTCGCCGGCCCGGGCAGCGTCTGCGGCCGGCGCCTGGTCGAGCATCCCGACGTCGCCAAGATCGCCTTCACCGGTTCGACTGAGGTCGGCCGCGGGATCGCCGCCGGCGCCGCGCAGACGATCAAGCGGGTGACGCTCGAGCTCGGCGGCAAGTCCGCCAACGTCGTCTTCTCCGACGCCGACATCGAGGCCGCCGCGGCGGCCGCGCCGATGGCCGTCTTCGGCAACGCCGGTCAGGACTGCTGCGCGCGCTCGCGGATCCTCGTCGAGCGCGCCGCCCTCGAGGACTTCCTCGCCGCCCTGCGGCCGGCGGTCGAGGGGATCGCGGTCGGGGACCCGCTGGACGAGTCCACCCAGATGGGGCCGCTGATCTCGGCCGGCCAGCGGGAGACCGTCGCCTCCTACGTCCCCGACGACGCCCCGGTGGCGATCCGTGGCAGCGCCCCCGACGGCCCCGGCTACTGGTTTCCGCCGACCGTGCTGGCGCCGGTCGGCAACGACGACCGCGCCGCTGCCGAGGAGATCTTCGGCCCGGTCGCCTGCGTCATCCCCTTCGACTCCGAGGCCGACGCGGTGCGCCTCGCCAACGAGACGATCTACGGGCTCTCCGGCTCGGTCTGGACGCGGGATGGGGCGCGGGCGCTGCGAGTGGCGCGGGCGATCGACACCGGCGTGATCTCGATCAACTCGAATACGTCAGTACGAGTTTCGACGCCCTTCGGCGGCTTCAAGCAGTCCGGCGTCGGCCGCGAGCTCGGGCCCGACGCGCTCGCGCACTACACCGACGTCAAGAACGTCTACTACGCGACCGAGGGAGGCTGACGATGGCGAGGCTGAGCGGCAAGGTGTGCGTCATCACCGGGACGGCGAGCGGGATCGGCGCCGAGTCGGCGCGGCTGTTCGCCGCCGAGGGGGCGACCGTCGTCGGCATCGACCTCGACGCCGAGCAGGCGGTCGGGGCACTGACGATCGCCGCCGACGTCGCCGACGAGGAGCAGGTGCGCTCGGCCCTCGCCGAGGCCGCGCAGCAGTTCGGCCGCATCGACGTGTTGATGAACAACGCCGGCATCAACCCCACCGACGACGGCTCGGTCCTGGAGACCTCGGTGGAGTCGTGGCAGCGGGTCCAGGACGTCAACCTGCGCAGCGTCTTCCTCTGCTGCAAGCACGGCATCCCCCACCTGCTGGAGGCCGGCGGCGGCTCGGTCGTCAACGTCGCCTCCTTCGTCGCGACGATGGGCGCCGCCGTCAGCCAGATCTCCTACACCGCCTCGAAGGGCGGCGTCCTCGCCCTCTCGCGAGAGCTCGGCGTCGAGTTCGCCGACCGCGGCGTCCGCGTCAACGCCCTCTGTCCCGGCCCGGTCAACACCCCCCTGCTCAAGGAGCTCTTCGCCAAGGACCCCGAGCGCGCCGCCAAGCGCCTCGTCCACATCCCGATGGGCCGCTTCGGCGAGCCCGAGGAGATCGCCAAAGCCGCCCTCTTCCTCGCCAGCGACGACTCCACCTTCGTCACCGCCAGCACCTTCCTGGTAGACGGCGGCCTCTCGGCCGCTTACCTCACGCCGATTCAGGTCGACTGACGTGGATTGCAGGAGTTTTAGTCAGCGGCAGACCGTACCGAATTCGTACTAGCATAAGAAACATTCAGTACTCTATTTCGCTTCATGGCGGGAGAAAGTGCTCGGGGCGGCGTCCTGCAAGCTGAATTTGCGGGGCGACTGATCGCCGCATACATCACCCGGTATCGCGAGGCGGCGGCGTGGAAGGCCGCGATCTGGCTCGGCAGCCTGGCCCTCTTCCTCACGGCTCTCGTGGTCGACTCCCTCGTCGGCGAGGCGGCAATCCTCGGCCTCCTCGGCTCTCTCTATCTCCTCGCCTCACGGCTGGTGCTGCGTCCGGAGATGACCCGGGCGCATCGCGAAGGAGTGGCGATCCAGGAGCAGTACGACGTCGAACTCTTCGGCCTGACGTGGAATAAGGGGCTCGCCGACAGCCCGGTTCCGATCGTCGACGTCGAAGACCTCGCCAGTCGTTATCAGGGGAGCCAGGCCGCCCTCGCCGGCTGGTACGTCGGCACCGGCCACGCCCCCTCGGGAGCAGCTGTTCTCCTGCGCCAGCTCGAGAACGTTTCATGGGGGAGGCGCGACCATCAGCGCTTCGCGATCCTTGCCGCCTCCTCGCTGGTGATCAGCGTCGGAGCGACCGTCGTGGTCGGTCTGCTGGCCGGAGCCAGCCTTGCGGCCTACGTCAGCACCCTGCTGGCGCCGAGCCTCCCCTGGCTGCTCGATCTAGCCGACCTCAGCGTCCTGCACTGGCGAGCGGCAGCGACGCGGAGTGAGATCGAAGCGGACCTGAACACACTCTGGGTCAGTCTCGGCAACGGCACTCCCGATGTCCCGCCGGAGGCCCTGCGCGAAGTCCAGGACAGGATCTTCATCGCCCGCCGAAGGTTCGGCCGAGTGCCGACCTGGTTCTACCGGCTCCGTCACGACCGCAACAAGGCCGCCTTTGACGCTGCCGCAAGCAGGATGCTCGAAGGCAAGGGGTGGGGATGAGCTCTATGAACGACGCTCGCCCGTGGACGCCCGCCGACTACTTGATCCACGGCGAATTCTGCCCGATCGACGAGATCGAGCCCGCAATCGAGCGCGCCCGGCGCCGAGCCGAGGCCACTGCCGCCCTCCTTCTGGTGGCCGACGAGCGGGCGGTCCTGCGGACCCTTTGCGGTTGCTCCCCGGGGGACGACGGTCGTGTCCAAAAGCTGGCCAAACTGCTCCAGGAGGCGTCGTTCCTGCCGAAGGAACAGAAGCGGAAGCGCTCGACCGGCCTCCAGGACTACATCCGGAGCTCCCGCTCGGAAGCGGAAGAGAGCCGCTTCCCGCGGTCGGCCGGAACCGTCCTGGAGGAGCTTGCGGGGATGGCCGAGAGCCTCGGCGATCGGGATCTCGCCGGTTGGCTTGCTGAAGGCACGTCGAAATGGGTTCCGGTCAAGGTGCCTGACCAGGTCTGCGGAGCCAGCCTGAACGTCGCCCTCCTCCTCTTCGAGCCACGAAGCCAGGTGCACTCGAACGGGAACGGCAACCTCGCCCAACTCGATGCCGACGTCGTCGACATCTTCACCCGGGTCAGCACGACCGCGCACGCCAATGTGCGCCGCGACGACCTGATCATGAAGCGCCTCGATGACAAGCTCGACCCGGCCGAGTACGGGACGGTCAAGTTCGACGCGGTGGCGAAGGCGATGGTCGAACTTGCGGTCGAAGTCTCCGGCAGCGAGGCCGGAGCCTGCTACCTGGTCGACCATTCGGAGAAGATCTTCGAGCTGCGCGCTCCCGAGATCGGGCCGAGCCTGACCGACCAGTGGAAGTTCCCGGAGAACTTCCCGACCAACGACCGCTCGCTCGCGGCCGCCGCCAACAACGAGCACCTGACGTTGCAACTGCCCCCCGGGCTGGCAGGAAGGGGGATCCGCCACACCGGGGAAGCTGTGAACGGGTTCGCAGAGGAGATGATCGAGGTCGCGACCCCGTTGCCCGGCCCGCTGGCCACCCCCAAGGCCCCGGCGGTCGGGGTGCTGACGGTCATGAAGCGGGCGGACGCCAGGCCGTACGGGGCCTACGAGGTCGCGGTGGTCCGCAACGTCGCCCTGCGTCTTGCCCTGATCGCCAACACCGTCAGCACCACGCAGGCGGCGCGGATGTTCACCCGCCTCTCGATGCGGGGAGCTCGGGTGCCGGTCGCCTCTCCCGCAGAGAAGCGGTCTACCCCGCCGGTGGTCCACCTCCCGGATGACATCGCCGAAGCGGTGCCGGCGATCGAGGAGGCGATGGCGACGATGAGGGAGGTGACCCGAGCCGCCACGGCGACCTTCCGCGCGGCGCTGCCGAGCGGCGAGTGCGGGTCCCCTCACGGGCTCACCCTCGCCCGCGTCGCCGGCTTCCCGACGGAGATTGCCCGCAACGAGGAGCACGCCTTCCAGCCCTACTCCGAGGGGGGGTACAACTGGCTGGCGGTTCGCGAGGGGGAGATCCAGAACATCCCCGTCGTGAGGCGGAACGACGCCAACTTCAGCGAGCATCGCAAGAACACCAAATCGGAGCTCGCGGTGCCGGTCTACGTAGAGGATCGGGTGGTCGGGGTGGTCAATCTCGAGAGCCCGGTTAAGCACGCCTTCGATGCCCACGTCGAGCTCGCCCAGGCGGCTGCCGAGCACATCGGGCTGGCGATCGCCAACGCCCGCCTGGCTTTGGCGGCGGTCGTGCAGGAACTCGCGACCGACGTTCTCCGGGAGGCCCACGACATCACCCACGCACCGAAAGAGCTGACGGAGGACCTCGGCGGCCTCTCGGCTCCCGAGGCGAAACGGGTGAAGGAGATCGCTGAGGGCATCCACCAGCGGCTCGAGAAGCTGCGCGTCGTCTCGCCGCAGATCGACGGGATGGTGCCCCAGGGCAATGGCCTCGACCTGCCGAGCCTCGTCCGCCATGCGGTCGAGAGGCTGAACATCAAACAAGTGGAGTACGAGCTCGACACCGAGACCTGGAACGGCCACGACCCGGGGGTGGCGCTGGCGATCTCGAAAGCGCTGCAGGACATCCTCGGCAACGCTCGCTGGCACCGGGAGGAAGACTCGCCCCCGCCCCGACTCCAGCTTCTCCACGACGAATGGGGCGGCCATGAGCAGGACATCCTGATCGTGCGGGTTCAGGCGGACATGGTCCGCAAGGCCGAGCAGGCGATCAACATCTACCGCTGCCCGCTCAATGCCGCCGCCGCCCGCGAAGGGCGTGATCTCGATTTGAAGAAGGCGCAGCTCGGGGCCTACCTCGCCGGCTTGCAGATTCGCCGTGTCGGCGGCGAAGTGCACCTCAGCTACGAGGACAACTCGATCGCGCGAGTGATAGTCGCCGTGCCCAGCCCCACGGCGGGTCAACCGGCAGAAGGGAAAGGACCGTGAGCAAAGCAGCCCGGCGCAAGCCACCCACCGTCGACGACTTCGTCGTTCTGCTCCTGGAGGACACCGAAACCCACCGGAACGACTTCAGGGAGCTCTTGGAGGAGATCGAGGGGGTCTACGTGGTCGAGGCGGAGAATCCGGATCAAGCCGCGGTACATGTCGACCGCCATCACATCGATGCAGCAATCGTCGATCTCAAGCTGCAAGGGGTTCCGACCGCCGGCTACGGGGTGATCGAAGACCTCGGGATGCGAGCGCCGAATGCGCCGGTCGTGGTCGCCACCAACCATCCGGGCGACGAGCTCCTGAAATTCGTCGGCAGCAGCCAGATCGTGCGCGTGATCAACAAGGACGAGGAGGCCTCGAGCCAGATCGTCCCGCCGATCGCCAGAGCGGTCAAGAACTGGAAGGAGCGGCGGGTCAAGGTCGATCGGGCGGCTACGGTCCGCGACCTGGTCTGGGAGCGGCGCTCGCGCGATGCCTATCACCTGCGGAACTCCAAACGCGAGCTCGACCGGGAGCTGGAGCGGATCTACAGGGCCCTGTTCGGCGGCGTCCGCGGCCTCGAGAAGGACGCCGCCGTGCACGTCACCATGCGCCCGATCGAGCGCGAGGGGCTGAGCGCCGCGGTGACCGTCGAAGGGGAAGTCACGCTCGGCCGCGATGCCGACAGCAAGCCGGTCGGCGGCAACCGCTGCGTGATCAAGGTCGGCCCGCGCAAGTTGATCGAGGAGGAGGTAGAACGCTACGAAGGCTTCGTCAAGTTCGGGGTCCGGATGGCCCAGCGCGTCGAGCTCCTCAACTACGCCTACGAGAGCCAGCTCGGCGCCGTCACCTACAGCTTCGCCGGCGGCGTCTTCGGTCAATCACTGATGTCGCTCGATCAGCTCCTGCGTCGTCCCGACGGCAGGCAGCTGGTCGCCGCGGCGATCGAAGAGCTGTTCGATCCGGGGCGCAAGGCCTGGTATGGCGTCCACTGCTCGGAGACCTCGCCGTCCGATTACATGGGCTCCACCTATCGGGCCGACTTCGGCGCCTGCTTCAAGAGGCTGGGGAAATCTCTGGGCGCGCTGCAGGAAAATCTCAATCGCGCCGGGATCGTGTTCAACGCATCGAGCCGCGACGAGGCCGGCAGCTTCGTCTTCCCCGGCGGGCGGCTGACGATTCCGCCGGTGAACGTGAACGGCGAAGACCCCGTCTACACGCGGCGGCCGGCCTGCCTGGTCCATGGCGACATGCACGGGGGCAACGTGATGATCGAGCTCGGGGCCGATGGCTCCGCCTCGCCGAACGGGGCAGACCCGGCGGACCTGAGGAAGGCCTCGCTGAAGCGGATCTGCCTGATCGATTACCGCAGCGCCGGCCCCGGCCCGAGGGGGGTGGACGCGGTCGCGCTGCAGGCGTCGATCCGGCTTGCCGACGCCGCTGCGATCGCCGCGGAAGCCGCCCCCGGGGTTCCCGAGCGAAAGCTGAAAGGGAAGGCCCTGGAGAAGGCCGTGATCCGTGCGGCGAACAGGGTGCAGGCGGAGCAGAAGCTGTTGGACACCACCTGGGCGGGTGGCCCGGCCGACATCCCCGCGCCCAGCAGTCGCTCGGCCCCGTGGGCCTCGGCCTCGGCCCTGCTTGCGGCTCGGATGCGGCTCACCTTCGAAGACATGTCGCTGGACGAGTACCTCTCGATCGCAATCCCCTGCGTGATCCGCCAGTTCGGCTATGACGTCGGTGTGCTGGCACGGGTGCGATTGCTGGCCTGGCTCTCCGCGCTCTATACGGCGGCGATCCGAGGGAGACCCGCATGAAACAGCGCGGCGCCCTCTAGAGAGTGTCGAGCCAGCGCCGGCAGAGCTCGCGGCCGAGCTCGTTGAAGGCGCCGATCTTCGCTGCGGTCTCCGGGCCGAGGTCCGCCGGGTCGATGCCGATGCGGATCGCGTCGGGGTCGGCCTCGTAGTCGTCGACCCAATGGAGGGCGTCGGCGCGGCTGACCTCGGGGTGGAACTGGAGCGCGTAGGCGCGCTCACCGAGGCGGGCGGCCTGGAGGCAGACCTCGCTGCGGGCGAGGGGGACGGCGCCGGCGGGCAGTGGGAACTCGTAGCTGTGCCACTGGAAGGCCTCGAAGGCGGGGGCGAGGGGGCCGAGCAGCGGGTCGGACTCGCCCTCGGGCGTCACCTCCACCCGATGCCAGCCGATCTCCGGCCGCGAGGCGCGCTGCGGCTCCGTGCCGGCGGCCCGGGCCAGCAGCTGGCCGCCGAGGCAGAGCCCCATCAGCGGCACCTCCCGCGCCAGCAGCTCGCGTAGCAGCGCATCCTCTTCGGCGATCCAGCCGTGCCTATCGCCTTCGTCGACGTTCATCGCCCCGCCTAGGACCAGCACCGCGTCGTAGCCGAGCGGATCCGCCGGCGGCTCGGGCCGCTCCGCCGCCGTCCACTCGTCGAGCTCGCCCCCGGCCTCTGCGATCGCCTCGCCGAATACGCCGGGCCCGGCATCGCGCTGGTGGACTACCGCCAGGACACGCATTGGCCCAGTCTCTCACCCGCCATCAACTGGGAACCCGCCTGTCTTTGACATCTGAGTAATCGGCCATAGGTTCTTCGGTGGGAGGAGCGATGAAGAAACTCTGGGGGAGATCAACGGCGTTGGCCGCTGTCGTCGCGGCAGTGGTGCTCGTGCTGGCCGGCGTGGCGCTGGCGGCGGGCAAGTGGGAGGTGGTCCGCGTCGGCGAGCTCGAAGTGCAGTACAACGGCGGCTTCTCGCCGAAGGTCCTGTCGAGGACGAAGCCGACCCCGATCACCTTCAACGTCGCGGCGAAAATCGCTTCTCTCGACCCCGAAGAACCGCACCCCCCGGCGCTGCGCGAATTCGTCATCCTGGGGGACAAGCACGCGGCGCTCAGCGTCAAGGGCATCCCCGTCTGCAAGTCGCAGCAACTCCAGTCCACCCCCAGCGCCGTCGCCCGCAAAGTCTGTGGCCCGGCCCTGATCGGCAGCGGTAAGACCGACGTCGAGGTGAAGTTCCCCGAACAGCCGGCCGTCCTCGCCCCCAGCGAACTCCTCGCTTTCAACGGCGGCGTCAAGGGTGGCGTCACCACCATCTACATCCACGCCTACATCACCAAGCCGATCGTCTCGGCGGTGGTGACCACGGTCAAGGTCAAGAAGGTCCACAAAGGCCGTTACGGCCTCGAATCGGTCGCGACGATCCCGAAGATCGCCGGTGGTGCCGGCTCACCCACCTTCTTCACCCTGACCCTGAACAAGGGCATCGTCAAAGCGACGTGCACCGACGGCCACCTGGACGCTCACGGCACCGCGTCCTTCGCGGACGGCACCGAGGCGACGGGGACCGTCACCCGCCCCTGCACGCCCAAAGGCTGAGGGTGTCGCCGCGACTGTTGGCCATCGCCCTCGTGGCGATCGCGGCTGGCGTGCTACCGGCAGAGGCCGCCTCTCCCAGGGTTGAAGCGGAACATCTGCCATTGCTCTTCAATTTCGGGGTCAGCCCGTCGAAGCTGTCGGCGAAGAGGCCGACCCCGGCCCGGATGAGCATCGCCTGGAAGGCGCGCCTCGACGAAGAATCGCCTGTGCCCGCCTTGCGCTCGGTGAAGATCGAAGCCGACAAGCACCTCGCTCTCGAACTCGCCGACGTGCCTGTCTGCAGTTTCGGTCTGCACTACGACATCAGGCCGAGCGACATCGAAGAGCGGTGCCGGGATGCGGCAGTGGGACACGGCCGGGTCGGGGTCGAGGTCCGATTCCCGGAAGAGCCGGCGGTCTCGGTCAGCGGCCAGCTGACCCTCTACAACCGTGGGCGCAAACCCGGCGGCTATGACCTCTTGGCCCACTTCTTCCTCTCGGCGCCGGTGGCAGGCGAGATCACGTTTCCGATCGAGGTCCGCAAGGCCACCGGGCGGTACGGATGGAAGGCCACGGCCACGATCCCGAAGATCGCCGGCGGCTCCGGCTCGATCACCGACTACTCGCTGCGGATCGGCCGGGGCTTCCTACGCGCGACCTGCTCCGACGGGAAGCTCCTGCTCCGCGCCACCTCGGTCTTCCTCGACGGGACCGTGCGTCGCGAAACCGCCATCCGCACCTGCACCGTGGCCGAAGCTGACCCGCGGCAGTAGCCGTCGCAGCCAGCTCGGGATCCACCAGGCGGCGCTTCCGGTCAGACGCAGCAGCACCGGGACCAAGAGGAGGCGGACCAGAAAGGCGTCGAGGAGGACGGCGACGCCGAGGATCGCGCCCATTTCCTTCGGCGGCAGCGGGCCTGAGAGGGCGAAGGTGAAGAAGACGGCGACCATGACGCCGCCCGCGGCGAGGATGACGCGGCCGGAGTGGGCGAGGCCGCCGACCATCGCCGCGCGGGCGTCGCCGGTCTGCTCCCAGTGCTCGCGCGCCGAGGAGAGCAGGAAGACGGTGTAGTCCATCGCGATCGCGAAGACCATCGCGAAGAAGAAGACCGGCGCCCAGGCATCGAGGAAGCCCTGCGATTCGAAGCCGAGCAGGTTGGCCAGGTGCCCGTCTTGGAAGATCAGCTTGGCGACGCCGAAGGCGGCCGCGGTCGAGAGCAGGTTGGTGAGGACGCCGAGGGCGGCGACCAGCGGCGCCTGGAAGGCGACGAGGAGGAGCAGGAAGCCGAGCGCGAGGACAACGCCGATCACCAGCGGCGTCTTCGCCGCCAGGGCCGCCTCGAGGTCGCGGTTTTCGGCTGCCGGGCCGCCGACCTGGGCGCCCGCGGGGAGCTCGGTACGAAGGCGGTCGACGGTGTCGTTGAAGGCGGTGGTGGCGGGGGGCGCGACCGGCATCGCTTCGATCAGCGCCACGCCGCCGCGGCCGGTCTGCGGCGGCAGCGCCATCGCGATCCCGTTGTCCGCCTGCAGCTGGTTGGCGACCTGCCGCGCCTCGCCGGCGGGAGCCGTCACCTGCAGCAGCCCCGGCGCGCCCGGGCCGAAGGCCGCGCTCAGCTGTTCGTAGCCGACCCGCGAGTGGTCGCCCTGCGGCACGACCTTGATCGAGGGCATCGCCGTGTGGGCGCCGAGGACCGGCAGCGCCAGGAGGACGAGCGCGAGCAGGCCGAGGCCGCCGAAGAGGAGCGGTCGCCGCCACAGCAGCTCCCCCCAGCGGGCGAAGCGCGGCGAGCGGTGCTCACCCGAGTGCGCCCAGGGCAGCGCCAGCCTGTCGATCCGCGGGCCGAGGCCGGCCAGCACCGCCGGCAGCAGGGTGAGGGTGGCCGCGAGGACGAAGCCGACCGAGATCATGATCCCGAGCGCGACCGAGCGGAAGGCCGGGCTGGGGATCAGCATCACCGCCGCCAGCGAGACGATCACGGTGAGGCCGGAGAAGAGGACCGCCTTGCCGGCGGTGTCCATCGTCGTCTCCACCGCCTCGGCGGGGGAAAGCTTTTGGCCGAAGAGGGCGTTGCGGAAGCGCATGACGACGAAGAGGGCGTAGTCGATGCCGAGGGCGAGCGCGAACATCAGCGCGAAATTCATCGCCCAGATCGAGATCGGCGAGAGCTTGGTGCCGAGGTAGAGGACGCCGGCGGAGAGGACGAGGCCGACGATCGTCAGCATCAGCGGCAGGCCGGCGGCAACCAGCGAGCCGAAGGCGAGAACGAGGATCAGCAGGGTCACCGGCCAGGAGAAGAGCTCAGACTTCAGCATCGCCTCTTTGTTCGCTTCGTTGAAGTCCGACCACATGCCGGCGGCGCCGGTGAGGTTGGCTTCGACGCCGGGCGCGGACGCGGCGGCGACTTCGCCCTTGAGGTCCCCGGCGGCGGCGACCATCTGGTTCGGGTCGGCGGCGGCGGTGGCGCGGACGACCGCGGTGTGGCCGTCACGCGAGATCGAGACGCCGGGCTGCGGCGGCACCACGCGGCCGACGGCTGAGTCGGCGGCGAGCGTGTGCTCGACCGCGCGCAGCGAGCGTCGGAAGGCGGGGGTGGAGACGGACTGCCGGTCCGAGTGGACGGCGACCTGGAGGCCGTAGGCACCGGCGCCGGCGAAGGCGGCGTCGACCTGATGGCGGACCGCGACCGACTCCGAGCCGGTGTTTTCCCAGCCGGCGCCGGAGAGCGCCGTCTCCACCCGCGGGGCGAGGAACCCGAGCCCGACCGCAAGCAGCGCCCAGATCGCGAAGACCGCGCCGCGGTGGCCGGCGGCGAGGCGCCCGAGCCGTCCTATCGGTCCCAGTGGATTCTCCTGTGCTGCGGTGTCGGCGGCCATCTGTAATCTCCTATCTACCCGTTTACAGCTACACAACTTAACAGTTGTAAACGGTACAATAACAGGAATGGCGAGACGAGCAAGCAGGAAGCCCCAGAGCCCCCTCAACCCCGAGGCGGCGGAGCTTGTCGCGCGGCGCTTCCGCGCCCTCGCCGACCCGACCCGGCTGCGGATCCTCGATCACCTGCGCAATCACGACGAGGCCTCGGTGGGAGAGATCACCGAAGCCCTCGGCGCCTCCCAGCAGAACGTCTCCAAGCACCTCTCGGCCCTCCACGCCGAGGGCTTCGTCGCCCGCCGCAAACGCGGCACCAGCTCCCTCTACCGGATCGCCGACCCCGGCGTCCACGAACTCTGCGACGGCGTCACCGCCGGCATCGAGTCGCAACTAGCGGAGTTGGAGGCAGTTCTCAGCGCATAAGGGGGGCGAGTTCGTGTGGCATGGCGCCTTTACGTCCTCATGGGACGGAAAAGCGCCTCGGTCGATTCTCAGCTCGCGAGCATTGCGCGGGTGCAGCATGGGATCGTGACCGCGAGGCAACTTGGAGAGGGAGGGTTGGGGACGTCGGCGATCTCGAAGCGCGTTCGTACGGGTCGCCTGCATCGCCTACATCAAGGCGTCTACGCTCTCGGACACGTGGGTCTCAGCGAAGAGGCCCGGTGGATGGCCGCGGTTCTCGCTTGCGGTCAAGATGCTGTGCTGAGCCACGGGGCTGCAGCGGTCCATTGGGGCCTCTTGCGGCCCCTCAATGGCTACATCGACGTCACCGTCCCCACCCGCAACGGCCGCAAGCGCCGCCGCGGCATACGGATCCACCGCTGCGCGATGCTCGGGGCGCCTTTACGTCTTCATGAGACGGAAAAGCGCCCCACCTCGGTGATCACCGTGCGCGACCACATCCCGATCACCACCGTGCCTCGCACGCTTGTTGACATTCGCTCGACGCTTCCTCCTCGTCTTGTGCGTCGCGCTATTCGGCAGGCTGAGTTCCTTGGCTTGGGAATGGGGGAGATCAAGAGCGATCGCACTCGCAGCGACCTCGAGCGCTACTTCCTTCGGCTGTGGCGACGGACGCGACTTTTGCAGCCGGAGGTCAACGTGCCGATCGGTGGGATGACCGTCGACTTCCTCTGGCGCGACGCGCGATTGGTCGTCGAAACCGACAGCTATGCGACCCATGGCGGCACCGTCGCTTTCGAGGACGACCACGTACGGGAGCTGCGGCTGCGGCGGCTCGGCTACTCGGTCCACCGCTTCAGCGAACGGCAGCTGGAAATCGAACCCGAGGCGGTGGTCGAGGACGTGGTCGCGGCGCTTCGGGCCGCGGCGCCGGAGGCCGTCGGATAATTCCGCTGTGACCAGTCAGCCGGCGATCGAGACCGAGGGGCTGAGCAAGCGTTACGGCCGCCACCGGGGGATCGAGGACGTCACCTTCGCGGTCATGCCCGGGGAGGTCTTCGGCTTCCTCGGGCCGAACGGGGCTGGGAAGACGACGACGATCCGGACGCTGCTCGATCTCATCCACCCGACTTCGGGGAGCGCTCGCCTCTTCGGGCTCGACAGCCGCCGCGAGAGCGTCGCGATCCGCGCCCGGCTCGGCAACCTGCCCGGCGACTTCGGCTTCGGCCGCGAGGCGACTGGGCGTCGGGCGGTCGAGCTGCTGGGCCGTCTCCGCGGGGTCGACGGAATCGCCCGCGCCGAGGAGCTGGCGAAGCGCTTCCGCGCCGACCTCGACCGGCCGCTGGGACAGCTCTCGCGTGGCAACCGCCAGAAGGTCGGGCTGATCCTCGCCACCTTCCACCGCCCCGAGCTGCTGATCCTCGACGAGCCGACCAGCGGCCTCGACCCGCTGATGCAGGAGGAGTTCCTGGGCCTCGTCGCCGAGGAACGCGACCGCGGCTGCGCTGTCTTCCTCTCCTCGCATGAGCTCGACGAGGTGCAGCGGGTCTGCGACCGGGTCGGGATCGTCCGCGGCGGTCGCCTCGTCGCGGTCGAGCGGATCGCCGAGCTGCTCGGCAAAGCGCGGCGCCGCTTCGCCGTCGAGCTCGCCGACCCGGCCGGGCTCGAGCGCCTGCGCGCGTTGGACGGCGTCGCCGACCTGCAGGTGACCGGCAACCGCGCCATCTTCACCGCCGCCGGCGACCTCGACGCCGTCGTCCGTGAGCTCGCCGGCCACCACGTCCTCGACCTCGAAGCCACCCATCCCTCGCTGGAGGAGGTCTTCCTCGGCTACTACGACGAGGGGAAGGCGCCGTGACCCAGGCTGCGGCGCTGCTGCGCACCCACCTCTACGACCGCCGCCGTTCGGTCTGGGCCTGGGGGATCCCGCTGGGGCTGATGTCGGCCTTCATCGTCGCCATCTTCCCCTCGGTCGAAGAGTCGATCTCCAAGGCGGTGCAGGGCTACCCGCAGGGGCTGAAGGAAGCGTTCGGGATCGGGCAGCTGACCAACGTCGAGCAGTACCTGCAGGCGGAGATGCTGAGCCTGATCGTGCCGCTGGCGCTCGGCTACCTGGCGGTGCGGGCGATCGCCAGCGGCCTCAGCGGGGCCGCCGAAACCGGGCGGCTCGACGTTCTCCTCTCGGCCCCGGTCTCGCGCCGCCGCCTCGTCCTCGCCGGCTTCCTCGCGACCGCCGTCGAGCTTGCCGCCGTCCTTCTTGTCACCGGCGCTCTCACCGGGCTCGGCAGCATCCTCGCGGGTGCCGGCCTCGACGCGAGCGACGCTGCGGCGGGCTTCGCCAACGTCTGGCCGCTGGCCCTGCTCTTCGCCGGCTTCGGCGTCGTCGCCACCGGCTTCTCGCTGCGGACCAGCGTCGTCACCGGCTCGGTCGCCGGGGTCTTGGTGGCGATGTACGTCGTCGACCTGGTCGGCAAGCTCGACCCTGACCTCGACGGCCTCCGCTACCTCTCGGTCTTCAAGTATTACGGCAACGCGATCGAAGGCGGGATCGACCCGCTCGCCTTCGCCGGCGTCACCGCCGCCGCCTGCCTGCTCGCCGCCCTCGGCGCCTGGCTGTTCGAGCGCCGCGATCTCGCCGCCTGACCCTGGGCTCAGCCGAAGCTCAGCAGCAGCTTCCGCCAGACGTCTTCGTCGAGCTCGCGCTGGACGACGCTGCGGTAGAAGTGCTGCGTCGCCCCGCGCACCTGGCGGGTGCTGACCAGCTTGATCATCCCGAGCTCGCGCAGGACCCGCACGTGGTAGGCGACATCGGGCACCGCCGCTTCCTGTTCTGCGGCCAGTTCGCTGGGGCTGGCTACTCGCTGGTGAAGCGTCGCCAGCGCCCTGGCTCGCACCGGATGGGAGACAGCTTTGAGGATCTTCACGTTTGTCGCATGACTGGTGATCGTTCAAGGCTATTCACAGCAAATGACGGATTCGCGAACATCACAGTCCTCTGGCAAGTTCGAAGGCCTCGCGCCGGAGCTTTTCGAGCGACCCGGCCTCCGCGATGGAGGCGAAGGAGGCGGCCATCTCGGCGCCCAAGGCGTCCTCGCCGACGACCAGGTGCAGCGGCTTTCCGGCCGCTGCGCAGCGCTCGGCGATCTCGCCGACGACCTTTCCTTCGAGGCTCTGCGAGTCGACGCGCCCCTCGCCGCTGATCACCGCCTCGGCCGCGGCCAGGCGCCGGTCGAATGAGACCGCGTCGAGGACGAAAGCGGCGCCAGGGCGGAGGTGGGCTCCGTACGCCCACAGCCCGCCGGAGAGCCCGCCGGCGCAACCGCCCATCGCCACCCCGCGCGGGTCGCGCGGGAGCTCGGCGGCGAACTTCTCGAGCCGATCGGTCAGCCGCTCGACCGCCGCCGGGTTGGCGCCCTTCTGCGGCGCGAAGACGCGTGCCGCGTCCTCGAAGGCGGTGCGGACGTCGCAGAGGACTTCGATTTGCCTGGCTGCCCCCAGCGCCCCCCGCTCGCCCAGCGCCTCGATCGCGCCGCGGCCGCCGTCGGTGGTGGCGCTGCCGCCGACCGCCACCAGCACCCTCTCCGCGCCCGCCCCCAGCGCCGCGGCGATCAGCTCGCCGGCGCCGTAGGTGTCGGCCCGCTCCGCGTCTCGCTCCTTCGCGGCGACGAGGGTCAGCCCCGCGGCCCGCGCCGTCTCGACCACCGCTGTCCTGCCGTCGCCGAGGAGGGCGAACTCGGCGCTGATCTCCCGTCGCAGCGGGTCGTGAACGACCACGGTCCGCCGCTCGCCGCCGAGCGCCCCGAGCAGCACCTCCATCGTCCCTTCGCCGCCGTCGGCGACGGGGCAGCGGTCGGCCGCGGCGCCGACCTCCTCGACCCCCGCCGCGATCGCCGCCGCGACCTCGAAGGCGTCGAAGGTCCCCTTGAACGAGTCCGGCGCGACAAGGAAGCGCACGGCGAACGCCTATTCCGGCGGCGGGACCTGCGAGGCCATCTGCGCGTAGCCGGCGCCGCTGGGGTGGATGCCGGTGTCGCCGCTGATCACCCATGGCGGCCCGCCGCCGGCCGGGCCTTCGCAGAAGGAGAGCGGGTGCAGGATCGCCAGCTCGTCCTGGGTCGGGTCCGACTGCACGCTCGGCCCGTCGACCTTGAAGCCGAGCCGGGAGCAGGAGAAGCTCGCGGGGTAGACCGGCGAGATGTCGATGCCGACGTCGAAGTGGGGCGGGGCGACGACCCGCAGCCGCTGCGGGCTGACTTCGGCGGCGACGGCGGCGATTTCACGGTTCAGCAGCTTCCCCATCTCGGCGATCTGGGTGGCGCTGTAAGCGAGGGCGACCGAGGGCACCGAGAGGTGGTACTGCATGAGGAAGATCGTCGCCTGCGTGTTCTCCACCAGGTCGGCGTAGAGCGCCTTCAGGCTCGCCTGCAGCTTCACTTCGGCGAACGCCTCTTCGATGCATTCGCGATAGCCGCCGAAGAGGTCGGCGTAGACGGCGCAGCCCATGTTGTCGACCCCGAAGAGCATTTCTGAGAGCAGCGGGTTCGCTCCCATCGTCATCAGGATGTAGTCGGGGTCTTCGGACTCGATCCGCTTCGTCGTTTCGTGGAATTCGCCCCCCGGCGCCCAGTTCGCCGGTTCCGAGCCGCTGATCGCGTAGTTCGCGAAATCGGTGACCCCGTGCTCGTTGGCCCACTGCGCCGCCCAGGAGATGTTGTTGGCGAGGCCGTAGTCGGGCGCGTATTCGACCTTCGCCGCCTTGTTGCTGGTGACCAGCGAGTTCGAAGAGCAGGCGTCGTCGTAGCCCTTGGCCGGCGGCCGGCAGCCGAACAGCTGCTTAATCGTCATCGCGGTGCCGTTGCTGAAGTAGCCGAAGCCCGCGGTGACGGAATCGCCGAGGGCGCGGACGACGACACCGGGGTCGGCGGTGCCGACGGTGACTCCGATGACGCCGCTCACCGGTTCCGCGGAGGCATGGGCCGTTCCCTCCCCCGGCAGCGTGCCGACCAGCGCGATCTCCGCGCTGCCGCGAAAGCGCTGCGGAGCGCTGTAGAGAAGGCGTCCACCGCGGATGCGGGCGCGCCCATCGGGCGGCTGCTTTGCGATCGACCAGCGGTAGCTGAAGCCGCAGGCGGGCAGGGGCGCCGAGATCAGTCGCCCAGGGCTCAGGCGCAGCCGCGGGGTGCTGCTGCAGAGCCGCCTCCCGGCCGGCGGCAGGCGCTTGACCGCTTCGGAGATGCCGCCGACCTCGTACCTGCCATCTCCCTCGACGTCGATGAAGTTCGGCGAGAGCACCCGCAGCCGCGACTTGCCACGCAACCGCCCGGCGAGGGCGGGGCCGAGGTCGATCCGGTGGACGAAGACGAAGCTGCGTCGCCGCTCCGGGGTGCGCCGGTGCCCGCTGCTGAGGCGGTCGTGCAGAACCCATTTGCGCTTGACGCCGGAGCCGCGGTTGAAGAGCCAGACGCGGGTCTCGACCGAACGACCGGCGAACTGGATTCCGTACCGGATCGGTATGAGCAGCGAGACGCCGCCCGCCGCCGTGGTCCCGGTGCTGGCGCGTCCGATCTCGATCGTGTGCTCGTCGACTTCCCGGGCAGCCGCGACGGACGCCGGGGCGAGAAGCGCGAGCAGGGCCGCGACGAGGAGAGGGCGGAGACGACTCACCCGCACATCCTCACGGCTTGCCCCGGCGGTAGAGCCAGCGGTGAAAGAAGCGGTCGAGGTCGCGGCCGCTGACTTCCTCCGCGAGGTCGGTGAACTCGCCGATGTCGGCGCTGCCGTGGCGGTGGTCGACGGCCCACGTATTGAGGATCTGGAGGAAGGGCTTGTTCCCAATCTTCGTCCGCAGAGCCTGCAGCGCCATCGCTCCCCTTATATAGACGGAGGGGCCGAACATGTGGACGGGGGTCCCGGGATGCGCGGAGGGCGGGTTCCAGAACGCCTCGTTGGAGGCCGGGACCCGGTAGAGCCGGTTGAAGATCTGCTGGGCGCTGCGGCGGCCGTGGCGCTCGGCGTAGTACCACTCGGTCCAGGTTGCGAAGCCCTCGTTGAGCCAGATGTTGGGCCAGCGCTTGAGCCCGACCGAGTCGCCGAACCACTGGTGCGCGGTCTCGTGGACCAGCGTCGTCAGGTCGGGGACGTAGGGGTAGATCGGCCGGCTCTGGGTCTCCAGCGCGTAGCCGAGATCGGGCGCGTTGTCGACGATCGAGCCGGCGGCGTCGAACGGGTAGCCGCCGAAGAGCCTGCCCTCGAAGCGGATCACCTCGGGCAGCGATTCGACCACCAGCCGCGAGTCGGCGGCGAGCCGCGGGTCGATCAGCGTCCAGTAGGGGCGGCCGGCGAAGGTCTGCTTCCAGAGCTTGCCGCGGCCGATGTCGAGGACCGCCAGGTAAGGGCTCATCGGGCTGTCTTCACGCCATGAGTAGGTGACTTCACCGAGTTGGCGGTGCATCCTCGCGAGCCGTCCGTTGGCGATTGCCTTCAGCCCCCGCGGCACCGTGGCCGAGATCCGAAACGCGGCCTTGTCCCAGGGAACGTTATTGCAGGGGATCCAGGCGGCGGTTCCCTGCGGCTCGCCGACCGCGAGCGCGCCGTCGTCGGTGCGGACCCAGCCCTCGGTCGTCCCATCGGGGTCGACGATCTTCGGCGGCACGCCCGCATATGCGACTTCGACCACCGCCCGTTCCCCCTCCGGCAGCGGCCGAGGCGGCGTGATGAGCAGCTTGCTCCTGCTTCGCCGGAATCTCGCCCGCAGGCCGACATAGGCCCTTTCCACTTCGGGCCCGCGAAAGTCGAGCGAGATCTGCGAAAGGCGCTGTCGGGGGACCAGCGTGATCCGGGCGGCGGCGCGAATCCGGCCGCTGGGGTTGTAGCCGATTCGCACGTCGTAGCTCTTGACGTCGTAGGCGCGGCTGCCGGCGTGGGGGAAGAACGGTTCCGCGGCCGCAGCCAAACTCACGCCCGCCGCCAAGAGCGCCCCCGTCAGGCAGAGAAGGACGAGGCTCTTCGGCAACGCAGGCAAGGCACGCATCCTACGATTAACCCGCGATGAGCTCCGAAGGTGCAGACCGCTCCTATCGCCTCCGCGACGGCGAGAGTCTCGGCGGGGGAGTACGGCGGATCGCCGCCGGCCGCGCCGAGAAGGCGGTCGAGCGCCTGCGGTCGATCGGCACCGGCGAGCTGACGGCCGACGTGGCGATCCACGGCGCCCGCAAGGACCTGAAGAAGCTGCGGACGCTGCTGCGCCTGCTCCGCGTCGAGCTGCCGAAGAAGGTCTACGCCCACGAAGCCGAGCGCTACCGCGAGGCCGGCCGGCTGCTCTCGCCGCTGCGCGACGCCGAGGTGAAGCTGGGGACGCTGGCAGCGCTGACGGGGGAGCCGGGCCTTCCCGCTAAGGCGGCCGAGTCCTGGCGGCTGATCCTCGAGCGCGACCGCGAAGCCGCCGGCGACACCGCTCCCGACCGCGCCGTCGAGGCGGAGGCGATCGCGCTGATCGAGGCCGGCCGCGCCGGCATCGAGGGTTGGGAGGTGCGTGACTCCTGGAAGGCGATCGGCCCCGGCCTCGATCGCGCCTACCGCCGTGGCCGCCAGGGGATGCGCGGCGCCCGCAGGCGGCGCGACGACGAGGCCTGGCACGAGTGGCGCAAACGCGCCAAGGACCTCTGGTACGCGCAGCAGCTGCTGGCCGGCGCCTGGCCGCGGGTGCTCGAGCCGGCGGCCAAGGAGGCCCACCGCCTCTCCGAAGCGCTCGGCGACCACCACGACCTCGCCCTCCTGCGGGTCGACCTGCACCAGCGCCGACTCGGGGAGGGGGAGACGCTGGATCTCGAGACGGAGATCGACCGCCGCCAGGATGAGCTTGCCGCCGCCGCGCTCGACCTCGGTGCCCGCCTCTATGCCGAGCGGCCGCAGGACTTCAGCCGTCGCCTGCGCCGGTACTGGGTCGCCTGGCGCGGGTAGGCCCGAAAGCATGGCGTCGAAAGCGCGCAAGTCACAACCGAAGACGAAGACGAAGGAGCAGCTCGCCGAGTACGAGCGCAAGCGGCACTTCGGCAAGACCGATGAGCCCGCGCCGAAACGCCGCCGGGGCAAGAAGGGCGCGCCGCGTTTCGTCGTCCAGGAACACAGCGCCCGCCGCCTGCACTGGGACCTGCGGCTGGAGCACGAGGGGGTCGCCGCCTCCTGGGCGATTCCCAACGGCATCCCCGAGGACCCGAAGGAGAACCGCAAGGCCGTCCACACCGAGGACCACCCGCTCGAGTACCTCGACTGGGAAGGTGAGATCCCGAAAGGGGAGTACGGCGCCGGGACGATGACGATCTGGGACGCCGGCACCTACGAGCTGGAGAAGTGGGAGCCGGGGAAAGTGATGGTCGAGTTCCACGGCGAGCGGCTGCAGGGGCGCTACGCGCTCTTCCGCGCCGGCAAGGCCGAGAAGGACTGGATGATCCACCGGATCGACCCGCCCGCCCGCGAGCGCGACCCGTTCCCCGAGAACGTCGTACCGATGCTGGCGCGGCTCTCGCAGCTGCCGCGCGACGACGGCGGCTGGGCGGTCGAGGTGAAGTGGGACGGGGTGCGGGCGATCGCCTACTGCAAGCCGGGGCGGGTGGAGCTGCAGACGCGCAACCTCAACGACGTCAGCGTCCAGTACCCGGAGGTCCGCCGGATCCACCGCACCCTCGGCTCCCACGACGCCGTCCTCGACGGCGAGATCGTCGCCTTCGACGAGAGCGGCAAGCCGAGCTTCGAGCGCCTGCAGCAGCGGATCCACAACACCGACCCCAACGTGGTGAAGCGGCGGATGAAGGCCTACCCCGTCGTCTACGTCGTCTTCGACCTCCTCTATCTGGACGGCCGCGACCTCACCGGCGAGCCCTACAGCCGGCGCCGCGAGCTGCTCGAGGAGCTCGACCTGAACGGCGAGAGCTGGCAGACGCCGGGGCACTCGGTCGGCCAGGCGAAGGAGCTGCTGGCGGCGAGCAAGGAGCAGGGCCTGGAGGGGGTGATGCTGAAGCGCCTCGACTCCACCTACGCCCCCGGCAAGCGCAACGGCAACTGGCTGAAGGTGAAAAACGTCAGCCGTCAGGAGTTCGTCATCGGCGGCTGGACGCCCGGCGAAGGCCGCCGCAAGAGCCAGGTCGGCGCGCTCCTCGTCGGCTACTTCGAGCCCGACGGCGGCGAGCCGCTCCTCCGTTACGGCGGCAAAGTCGGGACCGGGTTCACCGACGAGGAGCTGGCGGCGCTGACCGCGCGCCTGGCGCCGCTGGAGCAGAAGCAGAGCCCCTTCGGCGCCGGCCCGAAACCGCCGAAAGGCGCCCACTTCGTCGAGCCCTGCCTGGTCGCCGAGGTCGAGTTCCGGCAGCTGACCAAGGAGGGGATGGTCCGCCACGGTGCCTACAAAGGCCTGCGCGAGGACAAGCCGGCGAGCGAGGTCGGCCTCGAGCAGGCGGCCGAGCCCGAGAGCGTCAGCGGCTCGGTCTCCAACCTCGACAAGGTCCTCTACCCCAAGACCGGGTTCACCAAGGGCGAGCTGATCGACTGGTACGCCCGCATCGCCGAGGTGCTGCTGCCGCACCTGCGCGGCCGGCCGCTGACCCTGAAGCGCTATCCCGAAGGGGTGGAGGGGAAGGGTGAGATCGAGCACTGCGTGGTCGAAAACGCGGCGACGCTGGTCTGGCTGGCGAACCTCGCCGACATCGAGCTCCACACCTCGCTCTCGCGCTGCGCCGACATGGAGCGCCCGACCGCGATCGTCTTCGACCTCGACCCGGGGGCGCCGGCCGACATCCTCGACTGCGCTCAGGTGGCGGTCTGGCTGCAGGGGATGTTCGAGCAGCTCGGCCTCAGCTGCTATCCGAAGACCTCGGGCTCGAAGGGGATGCAGCTCTACGTCCCGCTCAACTCCGAGGTCACCTACGCGAAGACCAAGCCCTTCGCCAAAGCCGTCGCCGAGACGCTCGAGCGGCGCTTCGGCGACCGCGTCGTCTCGCAGATGTCGAAGGCGAAGCGCCCGGGCAAGGTGCTGATCGACTGGAGCCAGAACGACCGCCACAAGACGACGGTCTGCGTCTACTCGCTGCGGGCGAAAGAGCGGCCGACGGTCTCGACTCCACTCGAGTGGGACGAGGTCGAGGAAGCGCTGGCGAGCGGCGAAGCCGAACGCCTCGTCTTCGACCACGCCGCCGTCCTCCAGCGCGTCGAGGAGAAAGGCGACCTCTTCGCCCCCCTCCTAAGCGAAGAGCAGCAACTACCGCAAATCTGAAGATCGTTTCCAGACTTTTGGCCCCTATAGCGGCCCAAATGCTGGAAACGATGCTGGATTAGGAGGGGGCACGAACGGGCAACTAGCCGGTATGGAGGGAAACGGGGTCCGCCGCGACTACAAGCCCGAGGGCGAGGCGCATAAATCGGGCGTCCCCTCGACGCTGAAGCGGACGCTGACCGAGTTCCAGGAGGACAACCTCACCGACTGGGCGGCGGCGCTCACCTATTACGGCCTGCTCTCGCTGTTCCCGGCGCTGATCGCGATGGTCTCGCTGATCGGGATCTTCGGCGACCCGCAGACGACGACCGCGAAGCTGACCGAAATCATCACCGAACTCGGCCCGGAATCCGGCGCCGAAACCTTCGAAGGCCCGATCAAATCGATCACCGAAAACCAGAGCGCCGCCGGCTTCGCCTTCGTCTTCGGCCTCGCCGCGGCACTCTGGTCGGCTTCGGGCTACGTCGGCGCCTTCACCCGCGCCTCCAACATCATCTACGAGACCCCCGAGGGTCGCCCCTTCTGGAAGCTGCGACCGCTGCAGATCGCCGTCACCCTGGCAATGATCGTGATGATGGCGCTGCTCGCGATCGGCCTCGTCCTCACCGGACCGGTCGTCGAAGCCGTCGCCGACCCGATCGGCCTCAGCGGCACTGCGGTCGATGTCTGGAACATCGCCAAGTGGCCGGTGATGGCGGCAATCTTCATCCTCATGGTCGACGTCCTCTACTACACGACCCCGAATGTGAAGCTCCGCGGCTTCAAATGGGTCACCCCCGGCGCGATCGTCGCGATCGTCGTCTGGGCGATCGCCTCGGCCCTCTTCGCCCTCTACGTCGCCAACTTCGGCTCCTACGACAAGACCTACGGCACCCTCGCCGGGCTCGTCGTCCTGCTGCTCTGGTTCTGGATCACCAACCTCGCGATCCTCTTCGGCCACCAGATGAACGCCGAGCGCGAGCGCAGCGCCGAGATCGACGAAGGTATGCCGCGGGCCGAGAAGGAGATCCAGCTCGAGCCGCGCGACGAGCCCAAGGACCAGAAGACCACCTAACCGCAGGGAGGCCGTAACCGATGAAGCTCATCTTCGCCCCGATCAGCATCGTCCTCGGGCTGATCGCCGGAATCGCCGGCAAGAAGATCTTCGAACAGGTCTGGGGCCTGATCGACGAAGAGGAGCCACCGAAGCCCGAGCACCGCGAATTCTCCTGGCCGAAGCTGATCGCGGCGCTGGTCGTCGAGGGGGCGATCTTCCGCCTCGTCAAAGGCCTCGTCGACCACGGCACCCGCACCTCGTTCGCGAAGTTGACCGGCTCCTGGCCGGGCGAGGAAGCGCCCGAACCGGAGTGAGATCCGCCCTCCCGGGGTATTTGGAAGGCACCAGTCGTCCAAAGGAACCGACTAACGGAGGAGCAGATGAACACCAGAGCAGACAGGGACGCCGGCATCGGCGGTATTTCGCTGGGGGGCATCCTCGTGATCATCGGGATCATCCTGATGATCGTCTGGAGCTTCTGGATCGGGCTGATCATCGCCCTGATCGGATTGATCGCGTTCGGCGGCTTCGCCCGCGGCAAGTGGTACTGAGCGACTGATCCTCCGTCGAGCTTGGGGGCGGGCCTGAGGTAAGGTCCGCCCCACGTTGTCAGGGGCCCCTTCGCGAACCGCTCGCATCGCCTGGATCGTCGTCGGAGTCCTTGCCGTCTTCCTCGCCTGGTTGGCGATCGCGGCCGCCAGCTCAGGCGTCGCCTTCCTCTACTCGATCCCGATCGGCCTCGCTGCCTGGTGGTTCGGGCCGCGGGCGGCGCTGCTGACGGCGGCGGCCTGCCTCGCGCTCTACGCGGTCGGGGCGGCGATCCACCCGGTCTCCCACTTCGCCGTCGCCTTCGTCATCCGCGGCGCCTTCTTCCTCGGCGTCGCGGCGGTCTTCTCGCTGTTAACGCAGCGCCTGCAGCTGCTCGAGCACTCGGCGGAGGAACTGGAGGCGATCAGGGCGGCGCTCACCCCCGCCGACCTGCCGGAGCTCGTCGGCGTTGACGCTGCGGCCGCCTTCGTCCCCTCCGAACTCGGCGTCTCCGGCGACTTCTACCTGCTCACCAATGGCCCCGACGGCTCGGCGGTGGCGATCGTCGGCGACGTCGTCGGCCACGGCCCCGCGGCGGCCCGCCTCGCCACCTTCGTCCGCGCCCAGCTCGCCGCCTTCGCCGCCAACACCAGCGACCCGGCCGAACTGCTGCGGCTCGCCAACTCGGCCCTGGCCGAGCGTTCCGGCGGCGGGGACGAGCTCGTCAGCGCGATCTGCGTGCGCCTGCACGCCGACGGCAGCAGGATCAGCTGGGCGCGGGCGGGGCACCCGCCGCCGCTGCGCCTGCCCGAGCTGCGGGAGCTGGCGCCCGACGGGTCGACCTTCCTGCTCGGCGCCGACGCCCGCCTCGACCTCGAGAACACCGAGGTCTCGGTCGCCGGCAGCGAGGGGATCGTCGTCTACACCGACGGCGCCACCGACGTGCGGCGCGGCCGCGAGATGCTCGGCCTCGAGGGCCTGGTGGCGATGCTGGCGCCGCTCTCCGGCCTCAGCGCCCGGACGATGGTCGGCGAGGTCGAGCGGGCGATCCTAGCCTGGGCCGACCGGCCAATCCGCGATGACCTCTGCCTCGTCGTCCTGAAGCCGAAATCCGGGCGACACCGCGGTACGGTGCCCTGTGGCACTTGATCAGGTAGTCAGCCGTCCCCCGTTGACACACAAAGGCGCCCCGGGAAAATCAATGACGCGAATCATGTTGATCCTGGCTCCCGAGGCGCCTACGCAAAGTAAAGCGCCTCGGGAGTTCTGATTGCAAGGCCCGACCTTCGCCGTCAGCAACCGCGTCCCCGGGCCCGCCGTCGAGCTGCTGCGCGAGGCGGGGGAGGTGCGGATCGACGACCGCGAGCAGGCGATCCCGCGCGCCGACCTGCTCGAGCTGGTCGCCGGTGCCGACGCCGTCCTCACGCTCCTTCATGACCGCGTCGACGAGGAGCTGCTCGCGGCGGCCGGCCCACAGCTGCGCTGCGTCGCCAACGTCGCCGTCGGCTACGACAACGTCGACCTCGAGGCGGCGGCGCGCCACGGGGTGACGGTGACCAACACCCCGGGCGTCCTCGACGATGCCACCGCCGACCTCACCTTCGGGCTGATCCTGGCGGCGACGCGACGGCTGGGGGAGGGGGAACGCCTCATCCGCTCCGGCCGCGACTGGAGCTGGGGGATGGGCTTCATGCTCGGCAGCGGCCTGCAGGGAAAGCGGCTGGGGATCGTCGGCTTCGGCGGCATCGGCCGCAAGGTGGCGAAGCGGGCCCGCGCCTTCGGGATGGAGATCGCCTACCACTCGCGCCACCCAGCCCCGCCCGAGGTCGAGGCGGCGCTGGAGGCCGAGCGGCTGCCGCTCGCGGAGCTGCTCGCCGCCGCCGATGTCCTCAGCCTCCACACCCCGCTGACGCCGGAAACGCGCCATCTGATCGGCGCCGCCGAGCTGGAGGCGATGAAGCCGAGCGGGGTGTTGGTCAACGCGGCCCGCGGGCCGGTGGTCGACGAGCGGGCGCTGGCGGCGGCTCTCACCGGGGGCCAGATCGCCGCCGCCGGCCTCGACGTCTACGAGCACGAGCCGCGGGTCGAGCCGGAGCTGCTGCAGCTCGACAACGTCGTCCTAGCGCCTCACCTCGGCTCGGCCACGGTCGAGACCCGCACCGCCATGGCCGAGCTGGCGGCCCGCAACGCGATCTCTGTACTGAGCGGCCAAGGGCCGCTGACCCCGGTCACGTCACAATGAACGGGTGAGCGCGGTGACTGCAAAACGGACGATCCGGCACCGGATCGGCGGCGAGGAGACCACCGGATCCTCGACCCGAACCTCACCCGTCTGGGACCCCGCAACCGGGGAGCAGCAGGCCGAGGTGGTGCTGGCAGAACCGGCCGACGTGGACGCCGCGGTCAGGGCGGCGCGCGAGGCCTTCGCGGACTGGTCGGAGGCCTCGCTGAGCCGCCGCGCCAAGGTCATGTTCGCCTTCCGCGAGCTGCTGAACGAGAACGTCGAGGAGCTTGCCCGGATCGTCTCCTCCGAGCACGGCAAGGTCTTCGAGGACGCGAAGGGAGAGGTCCTGCGCGGCCTCGAGGTGGTCGAGTTCGCCTGCGGCATCCCCCACCTGATGAAGGGCGAGTACTCCGATCAGGTCTCGACCACGGTCGACGCCTTCTCCTTCCGCCAGCCGCTCGGCGTCTGCGCCGGCATCACCCCGTTCAACTTCCCGGCGATGGTGCCGATGTGGATGCACCCGGTGGCGATCGCCTGCGGCAACGCCTTCGTACTCAAGCCCTCCGAGCGCGACCCCTCCGCCTCCAACCTGGTCGCCGAGCTCTACGCCGCGGCGGGGCTGCCGGCGGGCGTCTTCAACGTCGTCCACGGCGACAAGGTCGCGGTCGACGCCCTGCTCGACCACCCCGACGTCGCCGCCGTCTCCTTCGTCGGCTCTACCCCGATCGCCTCCTACGTCCACGCCCGGGCGACCGAGAACCGCAAGCGGGTGCAGGCGCTCGGCGGGGCGAAGAACCACGCCGTCGTCGTCCCCGGCGCCGACCTCGGCTACGCCGCCGATCAGCTCGCCGCCGCCGGCTTCGGCTCGGCCGGGCAGCGCTGCATGGCGATCTCGGTCGCCGTCGCCGCCGGCGAGGTCGCCGACGAGCTGGTCGAGGAGGTGGCGCGGCGGGCGCGCGAGATCAAGGTCGGACCCGGGCTCGACCCGGGCTCGGAGATGGGGCCGGTGGTGACGCCGCAGGCGCGCGAGCGGATCGTCGACTACATCGGCCAGGGCGCCGCGGCGGGGGCGAACGTCACCGTCGACGGCCGCGAGCTCGACGTCGACGGCGGCGGCTTCTGGGTCGGCCCGACCCTGATCGACCAGGTCGACCCGAGCATGTCCGTCTACACCGACGAGATCTTCGGCCCGGTCCTCTCGGTCGTCCGCAGCCCCGGCCTCGACGAGGCGATCGAGCTGATCAACCGCAACCCCTACGCCAACGGCGCCGCCATCTTCACCGGCTCGGGCTACGAGGCGCGCCGCTTCCAGCGCCAGGTCGAAGTCGGGATGATCGGCATCAACGTCCCGATCCCGGTGCCGATGGCCTTCTACTCCTTCGGCGGCTGGAAGGACTCCCTCTTCGGCGACCACCACATCCACGGCCCCGAGGGCATCCGCTTCTACACCCGCGGCAAGGCGATCACCAGCCGCTGGCCCGCCACCAACGCCGCCGGCCCCGGGGACGCCGGCTCACTGCATTTCCCGACGTCGAGCTGATCAAGCCGGGGCCGGGACCTGGCCCGCGGCGAAGGACACTCGTTCGTAGATCTGGCGGGCTTCGAGCGCTGACAGCGTCGGCCGGCGACGGGAGAAGTAGTGGGGGATACCTCGCGCCGTCATCACCGTCACCCCTTGCAGCTTCGCCGAGGGCCGCTCGATCAGGTAGGCGCGGCTGAAGACGAGGAGAGGCTGAACCTCGATGCCCAGTCGTTCTTCCAGCGTCTTCTTCTCCGCGTAGGCCTGCGACAGCATCTTCGGGTCCAGCCGATCCAGCGAGATGCGGCCACCGTGGCTCTTCGTCTCGACGGCGAAGACGCCACCCTGCCCGACGACGACGTGGTCGATGTTGCCGCGGCCGAAGGAGATGTCGTGGATCACATGCCAGCCGTCGGCCGCAAGGCCTTCGAGGATCCTGCCCACGGCCTCCTCGCCTTTGGCGCCACGTAGCCAGCGGCCGTGATCACGATCTACCCGGGGAGAGACGACCAGGAAGAGGGCAATGGCCGCGAGCTCGGCGAGGATCAGCATCCACCCCGGTAGGCCGATGATCATTCCAATCAGCAGTACTGCCACTGCGGCCACACCGATCCAGACCTCGCTCACAGCGATGCTCTCGGCCTGTTCCCGGACATACTGTCCCGCCACCCGTCGGGTTCCTATCTCCACACTCATCGGTACTCGTTCGGCAGGTCATCGGTCGAAGGTGAGCGCGGCAAGCGGATGTTCGGTTTGATGGAGTGCGAGAGGTGGAGCTACTCGGCGAAAAGAACCTGCACCGCGGCAAGCACGTCGACTTCGTTGCCAAGCGCTACCGGCGCGCCGACGGCAGCGAGGTCGAGCGGGAGGTCGTCGAGCACCCCGGCTCGGTCGCGGTGCTGGCCCACGACGAGGAGTTCGCCTATCTGGTGGCGCAGCCGCGGGAGGCGGTCGAGGAGGACGAGCTGCTGGAGATCCCCGCCGGGACGCTCGACGTCGAGGGCGAGGACGAGCTCGAGTGCGCGAAGCGGGAGCTCGCCGAGGAGGCGGAGCTGCAGGCCGAGAACTGGAGCCTCCTCCACGTCATCTACCCAAGCCCCGGCTTCCTCACCGAGAAGGTGACGATCTTCGAGGCGACCGGCCTATCGCCGGCAAGCGGCGAGCGCGACGACGACGAGGAGATCGAGATCGTCCGCCTCGATCTTGCCGAGATCGAAAAGGCGCTGCCGGAGATCCGCGATGCGACGACGGTGATCGCCCTGCTGCGACTGCAGGAGAGCCTCGCAGAGAACTAGAGGTAACCTACCTATCATGTCGCCGACATTGGAGGTCGGCGACCCTCGATGTTGGTAACCTCTGCCCGTGGCCTTCGTTAACCGCGAGCGGGAGCTGGTCCAGCTGAAAGGGTGGTGGTCCTCACCTGGCGCCGGAGTGGCGATTGTCTGGGGCCGCAGGCGGGTCGGCAAGACGGCACTGCTCCAGCACTTCGCCGCAGACCTGCCGAGTGTCTTCCACACCGGAGCCGGCCGGCCGGCGGCAGCTGAATTAGCCGCTCTCTCCCGGGCCGCCGCCCCTCTGCTGGGGGGTGGAACCAGGGACCTCACGGCTCGCCCCTTCGTCGATTGGGAGGACGCCTTGGAGTCGCTGGCCCAGGAGGCCCGCAATCGGCGGATCCTGCTCGTGCTCGACGAGCTCCCGGCGCTGGAGGCAACCTCGCCCGACTTGCCCACCCTGATCCGAGCGGTATGGGATCGGGTGCGGGACCGGACGAAGCTGAAGGTCCTCCTCTGCGGCTCGGCGGTGCGAACGATGGAGGCGATGCAGGAGGAGCGGGCGCCGCTCTACGGGAGGCTCGACCTTTCCCTCCTCCTTCACCCTTTCGCGCCCCACGAGGCCGCTCTGATGCTGCCGTCTTTGAGCCCCCCGCAGCGGGCCCTCGTCTGGGGGCTGGTCGGAGGAATGCCGCTCTACCTCCGCTGGTGGGACCAAGGGGCCGGCGTCCGCGCCAACCTCCACCGCCTCGCCTGCACGCCGGGAGGGCAGCTGCTCACCGAGGGCCAACTGGTTCTTGCCACCGAGGCCGACGACGGCGACCTCGCCCGCCAGACCCTCTACGCGATCGCCTCCGGCCGCACCAAGTTCAACGAGATCGAGCAGGCGGTTCGCGCCGACCCAACCCGCACCCTCGAGCGCCTGGTCTCCTTGCGGCTGGTGGAGAGGCTGGCGCCGGTGACGGAGGACCCGCGCCGGACCCGTCGCCGGATCTACCGCCTTGCCGACAACTTCCTTGCCTTCTGGCTGGGGGTGCTTGATCGATTCAGGCCCGAGATCGAGCGCGGATTGGGGGAGAGCATCCTCCCCATCCTGATGGACTCGCTGGACGATTACATGGGAGGGCCGTGGGAGGAGGCGTTTCGCCTTCACCTCAGACGCCTGGCCGTGAGCGGAGACCTCGGCGACGGCATCGTCGCCATCGGCCCGTTCTGGACCGCGGCAAAGGATCCGGGCGAGATCGATGCCGTCGCCCTGGCCGGGCGAAGCCGAGAGGCGGTGCTCCTGGGCGAGGCGAAGTGGGGAAAACAGGCCGACGGGGACCGCATCCGCGCTGAGCTCGAGCGCAAGGCCGCCGGCTTGCCGCAAGCAGCGGATCAGCCCCGGTTTGCGGTCTGCGCCCGCGAGGTCGTGAACGGCGGGGAGGATCTTCTCCGCCTCACCGCCCAGGACATCTTCTGAGCCTCTGTCGGGTTTCTGCTCTGGACACGGGGGTACCGACCATCGGGTGTTCCTCTTCTTCTCCAACAACCTCGGCTGCGCCGGCTCGCTGCTGGTCTCGGCTGTGGTGACGCTGGTCCTGCTGCTGCTCTTCGGTGTGATTGAACTCGGCTAGCGCGGGCGCTGCCGCACCTGGCGCTCGCGAGCGGCGACCTCGCGCAGGCGGCGCTGCGACTCGGCGACGTTTGCGATGGTGAGGCTTGCGAGGAATCTCATGACGTTCTCCTCAGTGTCGGAAGCGGTTAACCGGCTAAATCGGTTTGCCGGTGTCTTCCACACTAGCTAAACTCGATAGCCGGTGTCAAAGATCCTTCACAACAACGACGTCGAGGCCGAAGTCGATCTCCTCGTCGGCTTCGTCAACACGCGCGATCTCGAGGAGGAAACCGACTCCATCGCAGAGCCTGACCAGCTAGTCGCCTGGGTCGCCGAGCAGACCGGCGAGCTGATCGCGACGCCCGACGAGGAGGACGTCGCCCGCGTTCATGCCCTGCGCGAGTCGCTGCGGACCCTTCTGCGCACCCACAACGGCGGCGAACTCGACGGCGAACGGCTGGCGCCGCTGCGCGAGGCCGCCGAGCGCAGCCGCTACCGCACCCACTTCTCCGCCGCCGGCGAGCTCGAGATCACCCCCGCCCGCTCGGACCTCACCGGCTTCGAAGCCCGCCTTCTCCTCGCGATCGAGCGCCTCCAGTCCCGAGGCGCCTGGCCGCGCCTCAAAGCCTGCACCGACGAGGGCTGCCAGTGGGCCTTCTACGACGCCACCCGCAACCGCTCCCGCACCTGGTGCTCGATGGAGGAGTGCGGCAACCGTGAGAAGACGCGCCGGTATCGGCAGCGCAAGGGCGGCGGCTAACCTGGCCTGGTGGGAAAGCGAACGGTCGGTAAGCCAACGAGCCGCACCCCCTCCGTCGAGGGGGCGCGCTCGTTGCTTGGCGAGCGCCTGCGCGAGCGCCTGCCGGAGCTGCAGACGGCGATCGGGACTCGGGTCTATGCGATCTCCGATCCGCGTGATGTCACCGATCCCGCCTACGTCGAGGGCCTGAACGCGGCCCTCGCCGCCGCGGTCGAGTACCGGCTCGAGGTGCTCGAGGTCGGCGAGCGCGCGGTCTCCGACGTGCCGGCGGCGCTACTGGCGCAGGCCCGCCTAGACGCCCGCGATCGGGTGCCGCTGGACACGGTGCTGCGGCGCTACTTCGCCGGCAACGCCCTCTTCGCCGACTTCCTTGCCGAAGAGGCGGAGCGGGAGGGGGTGCCGAACGCGACCCTTCGCAACCTGCTCGCCGCCCAGGCGACGGTGGGCGACCGCCTGCTCGCCGCGGTCAGCGCCGAGCACGCGCGCGAGGCGCAGGTGCGGCCGAGCAGCACCGCCGAGCGCCGGCGCGAGTCGGTGAAGCGGCTGCTGGCAGGCGAATTCGTCGACCACGCCGAGCTCGAATACGACCTCGATGCCCAGCACCTGGGGCTGATGGCGCGGGGTGAGCGGGCGGAGCCGCTGCTGCGGGAGCTGGCGAAGCGGCTCGACCGGCGCCTGCTCGCGGTGCAGCGGGAGGAGGAGCCGACCTGGGCCGGCTGGCTCGGGGGCAGCAGTGCGATCGACGCCGCCGAGGCGGTGAAGGTCCTCACCGAGCTCAACCCCAGGGGAGTGATCGTGACCGTCGGCGAGCCGGCGGAAGGGCTGGCGGGCTGGCGTTTCAGCCACCTGCAGGCGAAGGCGGCGCTGGCGCTGGCCGAGCGCCGCGGTGAGACCCTCGTCCGCTACGCCGACGTCGCGATCGAGGCGGCGGTGCTCCGTGACGACCTCCTCGCCCGCTCGCTGCGCGAGCTCTACCTCGAGCCGCTGGAGGGGATGCGCGACGGCGGCAAGGTCGCCCGCGAGACGCTGTGCGCCTACTTCGCGGCGGAGCGGAACATCTCCTCGACCGCCGCCGCCCTCGGCGTCGACCGCCGCACGGTGCGCAACCGCATCCGCGCGATCGAGGGGCTGATCGGCCGGCCACTCACGGTCGCGGCCGCCGACCTCGAGATCGCCCTGCGGAGCGCGGCCTAGCCTCGGTCAGCGCTCGGTGCAGCCGCCAGCCACTGCCTCTCCTTCGAGCGCATCACCGGCGTCGCCAGCAGGCTGCCGGCGCGGCGGCGGAGCGAGCGCAGGCGGGAATCGTCGTCGGGCGGAAGCAGATTCGCCAGCTGCCGGTACTCCTTCGAGACCTGGCTGGTGCGGAAGACCTCGGCGACGGCGGTGAGGAGGTCGGCGGCCGATGGAACGGTGGTCCTGGCGATCTCTTCGCCGTCGACCTTGACCACTAACTCGGCCGGGTAGCTGCGGAGCGGCGGCGGCTGGCGCGGTGACGCAGCCGCGGCGGCGATCGCCTCGCGCAAGGCGACGTGGGCCTCGGGCGGCTCGACCGAGCGGGCGCGGCCCCGGCCCTCGCCCTCCTTGGTGGTGACGAGGCGGGCGCTACCGAGTTCCCCCTCGCGCATCTCCTCGAGCAGCCAGCGGTCGCCGGCGGCGACGAGGATCGGCACCTCCTCGGCGGCCAGCGCCTGGGCGTAGGTCTGGGTCTCGCTCAGCGAGTCGCCGTCGAGCAGCACCTCCATCCCCCAAACGAAGGTGTGGGAGCAGAAGCCGCGCGGGCTCGGGGTCTTCGCGTGGTGGCCGATCATCACCACGGCGTCGAGCAGGCCGCCGTGCGCCTTCGCCATCGAGGGTTCGGCCTCGGTGAGCGCCAGGTCGGCGATCGGCCGCACCTCGACTCCCGCCGGCATCCGCTCGCCTTCGACGTTGGTCCCGACCATGTGCCAGTCGCCGACCGAGATCCGCTCCGCCCCGGCGGCGCGCAGCGCTTCGATCGCCACCAGCACTTCGTCGGTCATCTGCCGCCGCCCCCGCGCGTAGGCCGCGGGGTGGGAGGGAAGGCAGTCGCGGTAGCTCTCGATGCCGGCAATCCCCTCCATGTCGGCGGCGATGAGGACGTTCACGGAAGCGGCCGGCCGGCGTCAGGCGGCGAGGCGCCGGTGGTCGCGGCGCCTCAGCTGGATCACTTCGCCGCCCTTGACCTCCACCGGCTCGAACTCGGCGACGGAAAGGACGACGAAGCTGTAGCCGCACTCGCAGACCTCGCGCTCGACGTCCTCGAGGTTCTCGACCACGGCCTCGGTCTCCTCGGCGCAGCTGGAACAGACGATGGCGACTTGCAACATGTCCCGATGGTTGCGAGGGCTCCGGACGCCAACGCGGTTCTGCAACGGCTCTTGCGATCTCACGTTTTGCCCCCGGCGCGTTCTATAGACATGGCGCCATCCAGTGGACCGTTCACGACGCTGGCGTTTCTCTTGTGTCGATTCCGGCGGCGCCCGTTCGTCGGGTAGGTAAAGACACCACCCACACGAGGAGGAAGCAATGCGTTTCATGGTTCTGGTTCCCGGCGACTCCGAGTCCGAGGCGGGCGTGATGCCCGGCACCGAGCTCCTGGAAGCGATGACCCGCTACAACGAAGAGCTGGCGAAGGCGGGCGTGATGGTCGGCGGCGACGGTCTGCTGCCGACCTCCGCGGGCGCCCGGATCCGCTTCGAGGGCGACCAGCGCACGGTCACCGACGGGCCCTTCAGCGAGGCCAAGGAGGTCGTCGCCGGCTACTGGCTCTGGGAGTGCGACTCGCGCGAGGAGGCGATCGCCTGGCTCGAAAAAGCCCCCTTCGACGGCGGCACCGAAATCGAGCTGCGGCAGATCGCCTCGCTCGAGGACTTCGACGAGGCGTTGACGCCGGAGCTGCGCGAGGCGCACGAGCGGATCGGGGAGCAGATCGAGGGGAGTTGAGGGCGCCGCTGGATTCCTTAACCTGACCGTCAGGTTTCCTGCCCAACCGCAGCGGGGACTAGACGACGGTGATGGATAAGGCAGCAGAAGAGCGCTTCCAGCGCCGAGCCGCGGCGGCGGAGATAAATGGACGCCGTGTCAACGAGGCGATCGAGCCGCAGGGGCGGCTCGATCGCAGCGCCGTCTTCGTCTGCGAGTGCGGCAACCTCGGCTGCAGCGAGACCGTCGAGATCCCGGTTGCCGAGTACGAGGAAGTGCGCGTCGACTTCGACCGCTTCTTCGTCGTCCCCGGCCACGAGATCGAGAAGGTGGACGAGGTGGTCGAGCGCCGGCCGAGCTACCTGATCGTCGTCAAGCGGGCGCCGGAGGCAAGGGAGATGGCTCGCGCCAGCGACGAGAGATCGCCCTGATGGTCAGCGACCGGTCACCCCGCTCAGAAGCGAGAGCAACCTTGGGGGGATTCGAAATCAGCCGTCGCGCCGAGCCGGAGACCGTCACCGCTTTCCGGCACCGGGCGGCCGCCTTCGCCGCCGAGGTTGGCGCCGACGCCGACCGCGTCAGCGACGTCGTCCTCGCCGTCTCCGAGGCCACCACCAACGCCGTCAAATACGCCTACGACGACGAGGAGGAAGGCACCGTCAACCTCTCGGCCACGGTCGAGGACCGCTGGCTGACGCTGCGGATCGCCGACCACGGCACCGGCTTCCGCTCCGGCCCCTCCGGCGGCCTCGGCCTCGGCCTCGCGATCATCGCCCGTCTCTGCGACGACCTGCGGATCGTCCAGGAGGGCCTGGGGACCCAGGTCGTAATGCGGTTCGTGCTGGCGTAGAAAGACGACGGGGCCCGACCGCCGTCGAGCCCCGTCGCCTACTGGTGAGCGAGGACTACTTGCCGGCGGCTTCGGCTTCGATCACTTTGTTCATGCCTTCGAGGCTGCTTCCGGCGGGCACCTTAACCGGGTCGCACTGCTCGACCGGCCCTTCGGCGATCGCGAGCATCGCTTCGAAGCCACCTTCGGGGTCGCCGTCGTAGGGACCGCGCGAACCAGAGATGACCACGGTCTGGTCGGGCCTGAGCGCTTCGGGGTCGAGGCTAACGCTGGCAGCCGCGGCGTAGTACTCGTCGTCGGAGAGCTCGCCGCTGGCGTGCTTGCCGCTGAGCTTCTTCCACTGCTCCGGGCTCATCACCCCGATCGTCATCGCCTGGCCGGGACCGGCGAGGGTCATCCCGCTGATGCTGCCGCCACCGGAGGTCTTCGCGCTGGAGGGCGTGAAGCGCGGCTCGCGGCAGGCCATTCCGGCGGGCAGCCAGGTCACCTGCGAGCGGACCCCGGCTTCCGCCAGTGCCCCCTCGAGGCCGCCGGCGTCTTCGGCGCTGTAGACGCTGATCGTCACCCCGCCTCCGTCCTGCGGCTCGACGGCAAATGCCTTGGAGGTGTCGCCGCTGCCGGAGTTGAAGACGACCATCGCCGCCGCCGCGGCGACCACCGCTGCGCCGCCGAAGGCCAGCCGTGGAGCGCTTCGCCAGCCGGCGAAGCGCTTTTCGGGCTCGGCCGCGAGCTCCTGCTCGGCGGCCCGCTGGGCGACGACGGTCTTCATCTCCGCGAGCAGTCGCTCCTCGAAGTTGCTGGGGTCTCGTTGCTCTTTCATGCTCATTCCCCCTTGTTGACGGTTGGTTTGGTTGGCGCGGGCTCGAGCTCGGCCCGCAGCTTGCGCCGGGCGCGGTGCAGCCGAACCCGCGCGGTGACGGGTCGGACGCCCGCGGCGGCGGCGGCCTCGGCGAGGCTCAGTTCGTCGATTGCGACGAGCTCGATCACGGCCCGCTCTGTCTCGGTCAACTGCTCCATCGCCTGGTAGAGACGGCGCTGCTCGGCGGCGGCGTCGAGGCGGGCGTCGATCGCCGCCGCGTCGCTCTCGTCGAGCAGGGCGCTGCCGCGGAGCCGCTCCTCGCGGTCCCGCTCGCGACCCACCCGCCGCCGCTCGATCGCGACGACGTTCTGGGCGATGCCGTAGAGCCACGCCTTCGGGCTGCCGCACCGCGACCGGTACCGGTGGGCGCCCCCGATCGCCGCCATGAATATCTCGGCGGTGAGGTCCGCCGCTCGCTCCCGGTCGCCGACCCGACGGGCCACGAACCCCTGGATCGCGTCCAAGTGCTCGCGGTAGAAGGCCTCGAAGATCTCGGGATCGGTGGCGATGAGGCGAACCTGTTCGGGCCCCACGCCCCTGTCCCGCACCTTGATCAAGGCCAGCCGGCGGCCGAGCGAGCTCGGTGATTGAGGTAACGCCAATTCAGTCTCCATGCCCCTTATTTGCCGGGGGACGAAAAAGCGTTACGAGCTACTTCCCGTTGCGCTCCCGGTGCTTGCACCCGGGCCAGCAGCAGGGGCGGCGCATCCCTTCCTCCAGCTCTTCGCGGGTCCGGCGGATGCGGCGCTCCCGCGTCTTCTCCTGCTTGGCGTCCTCGACCCAGCAGATGAACTCGTTGCGGGCCAGGGGCGTGATGTCCTCCCAGGCCTCGAGGGCGGTGGCGCTCAAAGCCAGCCCCTCGCGCAGGTCTTCGGGTAGCTCGTGCACGACGCCACCGGAGAGTTGCGTGCTGTTCATGGAGAGATGATCGCAGCCAGCTAGGTGCCTAGTCGAGAACCACCAGGAGGACGGTGAGCACTCCCAGGAGGACGCCGCCGACGGCGAACGCCGTCTGGGTTCGTCCGATCGGCTCGGGGAACTCACCCCGGCTCAGTGCTCGATCGACCGCCCGTCGCCGGCTGCTGCCGTAGGCAACGAGGGCGGTGCCGTAGAGGGCGAAGGCGACGCCGGCGAGGATGTAGGGCCAGCGGTGCGACGTGTCGGCCAGCTCGGGGATCACCCGGCTGATCGCCAGGGCCAGGGCGAAGACGGTCATCCCGGTTCGCCACCAGGCGAGCTCGGTGCGCTCGTTCGCGAGCCGGGTGCGCCGGGTCGCGTCGACGACGGCCGGGTCTCTGCTGTCTTCGCTCACTCAGGCGATTATCTTCACCGGGCGGGCGAAGCGGTAGAGGAGGAGTGAAAAGTGTGTGAGCGCAAGGACGCGACCGAGTTCACGAGGCGGATCAACGAAGCCGTCCTCGGCGAGCTGCCCTTCGACTTCACCCGGGACTTCGAGGACGCGGCTCGCGGCTTTATCGCGCCGCTGAACAACGGCGGCATCGCCACCAAGGAGGACGGGACGCCGGTCTTCAACGGCGCCGCGCTCGATTTCGTCGAGGAGGGCGCGCCGGCGCCGCCGACGGTCAACCCGAGCCTCTGGCGGAACGCCCAGCTGATCAAGAAGGGCGGCCTCTTCAAGGTCGTCGACCGGCTCTACCAGGTGCGCGGCCAGGACCTCTCCAACCTGACGATCATCGAGGGCGAGACGGGGTTGATCCTGATGGACCCGCTGGTTTCGCCGGAGACCGCGCGCGCCGCCCTCGACCTCTACTTCGAGCACCGCCCGCGCAAAGAGGTGGTGGCGATGATCCACTCCCACAGTCACGTCGACCACTACGGCGGCGTCAAGGGCGTGATCTCAGAAGAGGACGTGCGGGCGGGGAAGGTGCGCGTGATCGCCCCGGTCGGGTTCCTCGAGGCGGCGGTCTCCGAGAACGTGATGGCGGGGACGGCGATGAGCCGGCGGGCGATGTACCACCTGGGCGTGCTGCTGGAGCCGGGGCCGAAGGGGCACGTCGGCGCCGGGCTCGGGATCGGCGTCTCGGCCGGGGCGCCGACCCTGATCCCGCCGACCGAGGAGATCACCGAGACCGGGCAGAAGCTGGAGATCGACGGCCTCACCTTCGAGTTTCTGCTGGCGCCCGACACCGAGGCGCCGGCGGAGATGCACTGGTTCGTCGAGGAGCTGGGGGCGCTGACCGCGGCCGAGAACTGCTGCCACACCCTTCACAACACCTACACCCTGCGCGGGGCGCCGACCCGCGACCCGCAGGCCTGGTCGCAGTACCTGAACGAGACGATCGACCGCTGGGGTCACCGGGCGGAGGTGCTCTACGCGATGCACCACTGGCCGGTCTGGGGGACCGACGACGTGCTGGCGATGCTGCGCAACGGCCGCGACGCCTACCGCTTCATCCACGACCAGACCCTGCGGCTGGCCAACCATGGCTACACGCCGGTGGAGATCAGCGAGCAGATCGAGTTCCCCCCGGAGCTGGAGCGCGAGTGGAGCCTGCGCGGCTACTACGGGACCGTCAACCACAACGTCAAGGCCACCTACGTCAAATACCTGGGCTGGTTCGACGGCAACCCGGCGAACCTCCACAGGCTGCCGCCGGAGGAGGCCTCGCAGCGCTACGTGGAGATGATGGGCGGGGCGGAGCAGGTGCTGGCGCGAGCGCGCGAGGAATTCGATCGCGGCGAATACCGCTGGGTGGCCGAGGTGGTGAACCACGTCGTCTTCGCCGATCCGGAGAACAGGGAGGCGCGCGAGCTCCAGGCCGACACCCTCGAGCAGATGGGCTACCAGGCGGAGTCGGGCAGCTGGCGCGGCCACTACCTGACCGGCGCCCAAGACCTCCGCCACGGCATCCCCGACGTTCCCTTCCCCGGCACCGCCACTGCGGACACGGTGCGGGCGATGAGCCTGCAGCTGCTCTTCAACTACATGGCGATGCGGCTGAACGGCCCCGAGGCGGCGGGCCGGCGCCTCACCCTCAACCTCGATTTCACCGACACCGGCGAGCGGGCGGTGCTGGAGCTGCGCAGCGGCACGCTCAACCACTCCCTAGGCCGCCACGCCGAGGACGCCGACGCGACGGTGACGCTGGCCCGCAATGACCTCGACGCCATTGTCGTCGGCGAGGCGGAGCCCGACCCCGGCCCGCTAGCCGAGCTGGTCGGCCTGCTCGACACCTTCAACATCTGGTTCAACGTCGTCGAGCCGTAGCCCAGGCCCGCCCGAACTCGCGCATCAGCGCGGGGTAGACGACGAGGTAGCGGAAGGGTTTGATCGCCGCCATGTAGGCACGGCCGAAGAGGCCGCGCGGCTTCACGTAGACCGCCATCTGGCCGCGGTAGCGGCCGCCCCCCTGATCGACCCAGGCGAAGTGCGCGACGCCATGCACGGTCCTATTTGAGACCTCGGCGGCGGCCTCCCGGTCGGTGATGTAGAGGGGGCTGAAGGGGAGCGAGCCGAAGTCGGTGCCGGCTGCCGTGCCGCGCAGGTCATCGGGCAGGCGGTCGGCCAGGGTGGTGGCGGCGGTCCCAGGAATCGGCAGCTCGCCGACGGCCTCCGGCCCGGTCCCGTCCTCGACGTGGATCTCGCCGAGCCCGAACCACCTGCCGAGCAGGTCCCGCAGCTGCCACAGCGCCCGCGCCGCGCGCGAGTCGGCTTCGGAGGGATCGAGCGCCCCCACCATCTCCAGCAGCACCGGGAACTCGTCGGCGTCGCCTTCGGCCGGCAGCGCCCAGACGTCCTCGAGGGTGAAGTCCGGCATGATCGCGTGGATCCGCCAGGGCCGGGACTCGTGCTCGGAGTTGGGGATGCGGCCGCTGTCCTGAGTTCCATACGTCACCGTATGGATGGTAGGGACCGGAGTTGCGCCTGTCAATACGGTGCCGTATAGATAGGCGGATGGCGAAGGCTAGGACTCCCCGCAGCGCCTGGATCGAGGCGGCGGCGCAAGCCCTCGCGGCGGGAGGCCCCGAGGCCGTCCGGGTCGAGGGCTTGGCAAAGGACCTGGGGGTCTCCAAGGGCGGCTTCTACTGGCACTTCGACGACCGCCGGGCGCTGATCGAGGAGACGCTCGACAGCTGGGAGAAGAGCGGCACCGAGGACGTGATCGCGACGATAGACAGCGGCTCCGACAAGCCCCAGGCAAAGCTGCGCCGGCTCTTCGAGCTGGCACCGGCAGCAAAGGACCTCTTCGCCTTCGAGCTGGCCCTGCGCGACTGGGCCCGCCGAGACCCCAAAGTAGCCGCCCGCCTAGAGCGAGTCGACGACCGCCGCATGACCTACCTCCGCTCCCTCTTCGCCCAATTCCTCCAGGGCGAGGCCGAGGTAGAGGCAAGAGCAATGCTCGCCTACTCCCTCTTCGTAGGTGCCTACTTCGTCCGAACCAAGGCGGGCAAGAAGAGCCGGGCAGAGGTGGTGAAGCTGGCCATCGACGAGCTCTTGCGTTAGAGCCTCGGTCGCCCGCTAGGGCCGCGGTTCAACCTGCCGATTCATCCGCCGCTTTTCGCCTCGAGCGTTGCGGCAACGGCCTCGAACTCGGCGAGCGCGGCGGCGAGGTCTTCCACGATCTCGCGAGCGATGACGTCGGGCGCGGGCAGGTCGTCGGCGTCCTCGAGGGACTCGTCACGGAGCCAGGTGATGTCGAGGTTGACCTTGTCGCGAGCGATCAACTCGTCGTACGAAAACGCCTTCCAGCGCTCGGACTCCGTGCGCTTGTCACGCGACTGGCCCGGAAGGTAAGACGACACGAAGTCGTCGAGGTCGTCGTAACGCAGCGGTTTCTTCTTCAGCGTGAAGTGCTTATTGGTCCTCAGGTCGTAGACCCAGAGGCGCTGCGTCCACGGCTGCTCGGCGGCCGGCTTCTTGTCGAAGAACAAGACGTTGGCCTTGACGCCGGGTTTGTAGAAGATGCCGGTCGGCAGGCGCATCAGCGTGTGGAAGTCGAAGGCGGTCAACAGCTTGCGACGGAGCGTCTCGCCGGCTCCACCCTCGAACAGCACGTTGTCCGGTAGCACCACCCCTGCCCGGCCGTTGGTGTCGAGGATGGTCATGATGTGCTGCAGGAAGTTCAGCTGCTTGTTGGACGTCGTGACGACGAAGTCCTGACGGAAGATCTCGGTGTCGTCGTCGCTCCCGTTGCCGATGTCGGTGCTGGACCTTCGCCCAAATGGTGGGTTGGTCAGGACGACGCTCCACCGCTCGCCGGGGTCGGCGACGAGTGCGTCTCTATGACTGACGAGCGAATCGCCGGTCATCGACCCGATGCCATGCAGCAGCAGGTTCATCGACGCCAGGCGCGAGGTGGTGGCGCCGATGTCCACGCCGCGGACAAAAGTCGTGCGTAGGTGCTTGCGCTGAGGTGGCGTCAGCGCGGCGGCATCGCGGGCGGCATGCGTGTAGGCGGCGAGCAGGAACCCGCCGGACCCGCAGGCCGGGTCGACGACGCGGTCGGCGATCGTCGGTTGCACGACATCGACGATCGCCTTTATGAGCGTGCGCGGCGTGAAGTACTGCCCGGCGGTCGTCTTCGTGTCGCCGGCGCCGCGCTCCAGTAACTCCTCATAAGCATCGCCGTTGATATCTGCCCCCGCCGCCGACCAATTCTCATTGTCGAGATAGTCGACGATGAGCGTTTTCAAGTGCGATGGGTTGGTGATCTTGTTCTGCGCGCCGCGGAAAATCGTGCCGAGCACGCCGGCCTCTTTGGCGAGCCCGCGCAGGATGTGGTTGTAGGTGTCTTCGAGCTCCTCACCCGACAGCCCGAGCAGTTGGCTCCAGGAGTACTTCTCGGGGACAACCCGCTCCGGGTTCAGCGGCCGTGTCGCCCGCTCCTCGGCCATCTTCAGGAACAACAGGAACGTGAGCTGCTCGGTGTATTCGAACATGTTGACGCCCGAATCGCGGAGGACGTTGCTCCCGGAAACGAGCTTGGCGACAAGACGACGCGATTCGGTCACCGGCGCATTCTCACGCGATTGTCGTCTCAGCGGTGAGCTGGCCGGAGAAGGCTGCGGCGAGAAGGGAGCGGCGTAGTCCTGCGCAGTGGCTCTGCGCGCGTTCGATATCGGATCGAAGCGATGCGGCGTTTCCATCGACCTCGCGTAGACGAGCGAGGCCAGTGTCCTGCTGCTCCAAGGGCGGAACAGGGACTGTCAGGGGATCGAGCTTCGCAAGACTGAGGTTGTGTTGGCCGGCACTGGACGCGGCCAGTGGCTCGATCGTGCGGCGCACTCGCGGCGTGCTGAGCATGGCCTGGACCCAGGCCGGGCGGACCCGCTCTTTGCGAAACCGGTAGCGGATCAGGTACGAGGCAAATGCAGCGTCGATGCCGTCCTGCACGACAGCCGATCGGCCGATCAGATCGACCGATCCGTTGGTACGGACGATCAGCAGATCACCCGCGGCAAGCATGGAGCTAGACACGTCCGCGTTGACATCGGCAACGCACTTCTCGTCCGTGAGGTCGACGACTCCATCAGCCAGGTTCGGGATGCGGACTACGGGGACACCGGGGCCATCCGTGACGCACTTCTCCGACGTGCCGTAACCAGAGTCCCAGGCAAGCTCGGCAAGCGGCACCGGTTCCCCATCGTGCAGTTCGGCAAGCACGCTCCGCTTGAGAGCATCTAGCAGGTGCATGCTGCTCGCCAGCCCGGCATCGGCAGCGTCGAGGCGGGAGAGGTGGTCCTCGAGGAGTTCGACGATCCGCCGTTGCTCGTCAAGCGGGGGGACGGGAATAGCGGTCGCCCGAACCTCCTTGTCAAGCACCGCCGGGTAGCTCACTCCCTTCTGGTAAGGCAGCACCTGACCAAGCATGGATGGTGAGATCGAGAAGTAGTAGAGGTATTTCGGCAGCAGGCGGGGGCCGGGTCGCAGTACGCAGAAGCCAGTCGACGCGAACTCGCCGTCCAGAGATCCATCGACGTGAGCGATCTTTTCGAGGTACGGACGAACCGTCGAGAACACGGTGTCGCCAGCGTGGACAATCTGGCGGCAGCGGCTTGGAGCGCCGGAGGCGTCGATCTCGGGCACGGCCGACAAAATGTGCCGCACTCCATCGACGCCGCCGATGTCGATGTAGCGGATCGTCCTACGGCCGAGATCAATTGGATCTGCCTTCATGACCGGTAGGCAGACATCCTTGAGCGTCGCCTGCTCCCATGTGGCGGTCAAGCGGTGAGCTCCTCGTTGAGCTCCATGAGAAGGGTCGCTGCGTGGTCGCCGAGGTCACGGATGGCGCCGTCGGCGCCGCCGTTCTCGGTGAACGGCGGGTTGTCGAGGTCGGATGGGGTGATGCCCGCGGACACGGCAATGACCTCGACGATGCGGTCGAGCCACCAGCGCTCGGTGTCGGTGAAGTTCACCCCGGCCTGCTCTTGCTGGAGCAACCAACCGGCATAGCGTTCGCGCACGCGGTCGGCGTAGGGGATGAGCTGGTCGTCCTCGCCGAGCGCGAAGCGGACGAGCGACACGAGGTCGGTGAGCGTCCGATGCGCGCTGGCTTGGCCCTGCCCGTCGAGCTCTATGGCGACATAGGCGTTCCAGATGATGTCTGGCGTCCAGTTATAAGGCGGCCTGGCGATTCGGTCGGCCAGCTCCTTGATGTCGTCGTACGAGACATCCCGCTCCCGAGCTTCGGTGAGCAGCTGGATCGCCATGATCTCGGAGCGGTGCTCGTCGAGGTAGGCGCGCCACGACTCGACTACCGACTTCGCCTTGCTCGTGTCGACGACCCCTCGGGCGTCGAGGAGGGAGTCGGCGGAGACCTCGTCGATGACGCGATCGTGTGCGCGGCGCAGCTCCAGGATGCGGGAGCGCAGATCGGGGTTGGAGGCCAGCGGGCGGACGGCGTCGATGACGATCTGCTGGCGGACGACCTCGGGATCGTCGGCCTCTGCGACAGCCTTCGCCTGTGCCTCGGCGTCGACCGCGTCGACAAGATGGCGCACGACAGCCCGCAGCGGACCGCCGGCGACCTGGTCCAGCTCGGCACGCTCGTCGGGGGTGATCCGTGCCTCCAGGGCTGCGAGGCGCGAGGCGAGGGTCGCGGTCTCGTCCTCGGTGATCGTGAGGTCCGCCGCCTTCGCCAACAGCTTGGCCAGGCTGATCGACTTCAGCCGGTTCAGGGGCGGCTCGACAAACTCGTGCTCGGTTACCCCGACGGCGTCGACGAGTACGAAGCGCGTCTTCTCAGTCGCATCCGGCGTGACGGCCTGGAAGTCCGCGTCGGGGATCGTGCGAGCACCGCGACCCTTCATCTGCTCGAAATACTGTGGTGAGCGGATGTCCCGCATGAAGAAGACACACTCCAGGGGCTTGACGTCGGTGCCCGTGGCGATCATGTCGACACTGACCGCGATGCGCAGCGCGGCGCTCGTTCGGAACGCAGCGAGCTGGCGTTCAGCGTTCCTCGCGTTGTAGGTGATCTTCGCCGCGAAGTCGTTGCCCTTGCCGAATACCTCGCGCACTTGGGTGACGATCTCCTCGGCGTGGGCGTCGTCTTTGGCGAAGATCAGGGTCTTCGGCACGACCGAGCGGCCCGGGAAGATCTCGGTGAACAGCCGGTCTCGGAACGTCTGAAGAACCGTGCGGATCTGGTCGGCCGCGGTGACCGCCCGATCGAGCTCGGGGGCCTGGTACTCAAGGTCCTCGTCGAGTTCCTCGTAGCGTTGGCTCCTCGTACGGCGATCGACCTTTGGCACGACGGTGCCCGCTTCGATGATCGATCCCTGCTCGCTGATCTGGGTCTTGATCCGGTAGATGTCGAAGTCGACGTTGACGGTGTCGGCTACCGACTGCGGGTAGGTGTACTCGGAGACGAGGTTCTGCTTGAAGAAGCCGAACGTCTGCTTGCCCGGGGTGGCCGTGAGGCCGATGATGTGGGCGTCGAAGTACTCCAGGACGCCGCGCCACTGGCCGTAGATCGAGCGGTGTGCCTCGTCGACGATGACCAGGTCGAACGCCTCGGGGGGAATGTCCTGGTTATAGGCAACCGTGACCGGGGTATCGGGCACCCAACCGTCCAGCCTAGGATCATCGTTGTCGTCGACCTCCTCATTGCGCAGGGCTTTGAAGACCCGCTGAATGGTGGAGATCGCGACGCTGGTCGCGTCCGGCATCGGACCGCGTCGCAAGCGGTTGACGTTGTAGAGCTCGGTGAATTTGCGGCCGTCGTCGGGAGTCTGGTAGTTCTCGAACTCAGCCATCGTCTGCTTGGCGAGGTTGTTGCGATCGACGAGGAAGAGGACTCGATTGAAGCCGCCGTGCTTGAGGAGTCGGTAAGACAGCGTCACGGCGGTGTACGTCTTGCCCGCGCCGGTGGCCATCTGGACCAGGCTGCGGTCATAGCGCTGCCCGGCGAGGCTCATCTCGAGGCCGTTGATCGCCTCGATCTGCGCAGGCCGTAACGGCTTCTCGTTCAGTGGCGGCAACGCGCCGACCTTGCCCCGCCAGGTCGGGTGCTTGTCGTCCTTGCGCTTGAGGATCCCCGCCAGGGTGGCGGGCTGTGGGAAGTGGAAGATGTGTCGCGAGCAAGGCTCCGGATCAAAACCGTTGGTGAAGTGGGTCTCGGTGCCGCTGGCCTCGAACACGAACGGGAGGCGCCCGTGCTTCGTGAGCGCCGCCAGATGAACCTCCGGCGGCAGCCCCTCGGCGTACATCGCGCTCTGCCACTCCACACCCGACAGCGTGGTCCCCTCTGGTTTGGCCTCGATCACGCCGACGGCGACCTGGTCGACATAGAGGACGTAGTCCACCCGTCCGTGTCCGGGTTTCAACGTCACCTCCCGGACGGCGACGCCCTGCGAGGCAAAGAGATTCATCGCCTTTTTGTCTTGCACTGACCAGCCGGCCTGATCAAGCTGCCGATCGATCAACACCCGCGCCCGCTTCTCTGCGGTCAAGCGGTTTGCATCGCCCCCCAGCTCCATATCGCCAGGCTACCTAGTGGGGCAGCCCCAGAAAACGAGATAACCGCCGTAGTACGGTCCCGCGATCACTCCGCTCGTACCCAAATCCGCCTCGATCATCCCGATCCGGGAGGAACAGGCGCGGCAGGCACTCAGCGGGGCAGCGGCTGTCACGATCGTCTTCGGCAAGTCGGGGATCGGCAAGACCGTCGTTCTGAACCAGCTCGCGACCTTCGACGGCGCGGTGATTCCGCCGCTCCATCTTCTCGCTCGCAGTGACGACCTGGACCAGGTGGTGCTCAGGCAATTAGGGGATGCACTGCGGCAGATCGTCGGGGAGGAAGGCATCGAGGCGCTAGCCGGTCGGCTGCGGTCGGCAGTCGTCTCGCTGGTGCCGAAAGTCGGGCGCGCGGTAGCCGCCGGCGCAGTCCTGGGCCTCTTCGACGCCTTGACCGCCGGCGTCGGGCCCAAGGTAATGGAGCGCCTGAAGCCCCTGCGTGAAGAGTTCGAGGCGCAGGGTGCCCCCGGGGTGATCGCCCGTCTCGAACAAGTCCAGCGACCGAGCCCGCTCGCGATCGTGCTCGAGTTCGCCGCGCTGACCGCAGAGCTCTCCGATGAGCGGCCGGTCATCCTCAGGATCGACGAGGGCCAGCGCCTCAACCAGCGCGGACGGAGGCTCCTCGCCGACCTCGCCGAACAGCTACAGCCCCTCGTCCGGCTGGTGATCGCCTGGAGCACGGAGAAGGAAAGCTCTCGGGAGCGGCTCGACGACCTACTCGAGGAGGATTGCGGTTGCGCTGTGATGGAGCTCACCCCGCTGGATCGGGTCCAACTGGAGACCTGGCGCCCCGGGGCGTTCGACGAGGAAGCCGAGCAGGTTTTGCGCCTCACCGGTGGTAGCCCCCTCGTGATCGACGACGCGGTTCGCGTCGGCCTGCCGCTGTCGCGGGACGACGCGGTCGGCGAGCTGCTCGCACGGGCGATGCAAGCGCTCGAAGAGCCTGTGAGGGACGCTCTTCGCCGCCTCTCCGTCCTCGCCCGCAGACCTCCAGCAGAGGAGCTGTCGGAGCTGGTGGCCCCTCACGATTGGGTTCAGGTGGAAGCGCGTCTCGCGGAGGTGGGGCTGCTGGCGAGCACGGGCGAGTCGCTGCCCTGGATCCACGACCTGCGCCGCCAAGCGGTGCTCGCGACCATGGAGGGGTCCGCGCGTGCTGAGGCGGCGAGGCGGGCCTATGACTTGCTCTCGGCTCGGGCCGCGGATGACGATTCCTGGCAGCTGGAACTTTTGGCCCTCGCCCGTCAGGCTAAGGAGACTTGGGAGCCGACGGATCCGGAGCGCCGCGTCGACGAGCTCGACTGGGATGCGATCTCCGTGCTGGCGGCTCACTTCGAGCTGGCGCCGACCGAGGATCCGGCGGTTGCGGCGGACTCGCTGCTGCGCTACGCGCGCACCTCCTGGGACGCCTCCACGGGGGTCGAGCTCTCGCTCGAGGCACTCCAGGCGCATCGCCTGATCTTCTTGAAGGGGACCGGTTACCCCTTGCGCGCGCGGCGAACCGAGCGCCTCGAGCAGGTCCAAACCCTCGTCTGCGCTCGTTGCCTGGAGCGGCTCGGCCGCCGTCCGGTGTTCGACCTCGCGGGCAGCGTCGTTCTCTGGGGCGCGCGGGAGGCGCTCGGCACGACCGTTCACCGCTTCGCTCGAGTGGGTGACGCCGACGTCCACACGCTCGTCCGCCTCGCCTATGCGGTGCTGCCCGACCATCCGCGCGAGGAGCCTCCCGCCACTCTGGTCTCAGCCATGAGGTTCCGGCAGGTGTCGGTGGCGCTGGTTGCCAGCTACGCCACCGCCGCCGAACGTGACGCCGCCAAAGCCCGGTTGTCGATGCTGGACGTCCCGCTTTTCGGGAAGCAGCTTCAGGTCCGCCGGGTGACGGAGTTGCCCTCCGCCCCGACGCCTTCGGGGCGCTGGCAGCGGGCGCTCGAGCGTGTCCTCGGGGTTGATCGCGGTGGCCTCGACGGCAATCGTGAACTCGCGGAGCCTCTCGCAACGGAGGTCGCACTGGCCCGCAAGCTCGATACCTACGAGCTGGTGCGGGAGCTCGCCGGCGAGGACGAGCGCGCGGCGATGGACCTCGATCGCCACATGGCCCTCGCCTGGACCACCCAGGACGAGTGGTTCGTCGAATTGGAGATTCACGGCGGTCGCGAGGGGGTCACCAGCACCCGCCTACCTCCGGTCTTCTCCGCCGAGCCGCTGAGCTACTTCCGCCTCGAGGAGGCGTTGCAGCTCTCCAACGAGGAGAAGTTGATCGGGCCGCGGGGACGGACCCCACCGCCCGGTCGCGACGTTCCGGAGATCGAAGCGCTGGAGCAGCTCGACGAGCGAGCGGGGGCCTACGACGGCCACCTGCCGCCACTCCCCGTCGAGATCGACCCCGACACCCTCGAAGACCTGCTGATGTCGACGCTGGAGCGGGAGCTGGGGATCGCGACGATCTTCCGGGAGCGCCTCCCGCTCGGCGTGGCGACGGAGCCGGTGTCGCCGCTCGGCCTGGTCCTGCTGGTGCCCTCCCGGCAGGACGCGGAGGGCTGGACGGTGCGGGGTGAACCCTGGTGCGCCTATGCCTGGCGCCGCGCGCCGCAGACCACGGTCACGGTGCGGGCACTGGACCGAATCGGCAATCCGTTCGAGGACGCCACCACCCGGGCCCTGGAAGACGCCGGCATGACTCGCGACGGGGCTCACATCCAGCTCGGATGGGCACAGCTGCATCCCTGGCTGGCCGGCACTCTCGGTTACCGCACCGAGTGCATCGCTCCTCGGTGGCATTCTGCCTAGGATCCCGCCGTGGCAAAAGCTTCGACCAAACGGCAAGTTCAGATCGGGCTTGAGCACTTGGGCCGCTTCGCCTTCGAAACCCGCGACAACCCGTTCGTCGCCAGGCAGGCGGCGCTGACCTTCGCGACCTCCCACGCTGAGGATCTCGAGCGTCTCCTCAACGGCGAGATCGAGGTGGGGGAGTGGCTGGAGACCGCATCCGGGGACGCGCACCTCAGGGGGATCCGGGTGGGATCTCTGCCCCGCGACGTGCAGCTGCTCTTCCGCGAGGGCGAGCAGGTCGTCGGCGTCGACAGCGTCCACGCCTTTCTCCACGCTCGCCCTTTTTGGTGGCTGGTTTCGATTCTCTGGACGCTCTCGATCGCCCAAGCAGTGGATCCTTTGCTCGGCAGGGGAATCCTCGGCTTCCGCTTCCGCAAGGCGTTCCTCGAGGATCCCGGCAGCAGCGGGTTGATGTTCGCCGACCAGCGAGCGGCCCTCAAGCGCTGGCGGGAGCTGCCGGGCGAGGTGCGCAAAGAGCACGCCGGTGAGTTCCTGACGACCGCGAAGCTCGACCTCCGCGCCTTCTATTACTCGATCGACGCCGGCCCCGCCGAGGTCGTCGAAACGTTCTTCGCGGCAAAGGGAAAGGCCGCCCCCCGTTCCCGGCGCCTGCGGGTGCTGACCGAGCTGCTCGAGGCGCTGCACGAAGGCTACGCCGAGCAGTGCGCGCGGGTGGCGCCGCGTCGGGCGGACCTCGGCGAGGAAGGCAGACGGCAGCTGCCCGTCGGTCTGCCCTCTTCGCAGGTGCTCGCCAACATGGTCATCTCCCTGGTGCTCGACGAGATCGGCGGGCGGGACGGCGTCGTGGCAGTCGCTGCCTACGCCGACGACCTCTTGGTGATGACGGAGACGATGCCGCAGTTGCGGGAGGCGGCGGTGCCCTTCCTGTCGCGGCTGGGGTTGATCGAGGCAGAGGCTCCGTATGAGCTCAAGAGCCCGGCGACCTCCGAGCTCGGTCGCCTGGTCACCAGCGAGGAGAAGATCGAGGTCTCCTACGGTCGCTACCTGCCCAGGGAGGACGAGGAGGAGATCGCTGCCCAGAAGGCCTTCCTCGAGCGAATCGGCATCTCGACCGACGACTGGGAGGACTACGCGGAGCTCGACAACGACTGGGGCGGCCGCTTGACGACCGTCCTGCGAACGGCCCATAAGCGCGAACGGGTTCCGCGACGCCTGCGCAACGACCTGCTCGGTCTCCTCGACGAGGTTCGCTACGGGCTCGCACCGGAGGAGACCGCAAGGCGGTTCGAGGAGTTTTTCGGCGAACTGGACCGGCGCCTGCTCGTTGCCCTGCGCACCTATTGGTGCGAGCTGATCGTGGTCGCGATTGCCGCGCGGGGCCTGAAGGCGGTGTCGGCCCTCACCGATGCGGTGCGCGAGATCATCGAGACCGCGAAGCTGCCGGAGGGGACCAGCCGGCAGGGGTATCGAGCGCTGAGTTTCGGCCTGCGCCAATCCTGGTACCAGGCGCTGGCGCAGGCGATCGCCGTCGCCACGGACGAGGACGATCGCAAGCAGCTTCTGGAGATGCTGCCGAGCATCAAGCTCGACAAGATGGTGCGACCCCGCCCGATGAGTGCGACGATCGCGCACGCCATGAGGATTCGCCGCCGCCGCTTGGTCCCGAGCGGGCTGGTCGCCGTGCCGCTGGCAGAGTTCAGCGATTGGGAGGGGGAGCTGATCGGCGCCAGCGCGTTTGCCGGGTTCCTCGAATGGAGCAGAGAGCAGCCCGAGGGTGCCGGCCTCGAGGGCCTGATCGAGGAGGTGGAGCGTTCCCCGCGCTTCATCAACCTGCACGAAGCCGGCCTCGCGGTACACCTCTGGGCCGGCGAGGACGGCGAGGACTGGCTGGATGAGTCATTTCAGGTGCTGGAGGCGCAGCCGCTGGTCGACGAGAACCTGGTCACCGAGCTGCGCGAGCGCGCCGAAGAGGCGCTCGACCCGGCTGGGCGGCCCGAAGCCGACCTAAGCGTCGAGGTGCACCCGCGGGTCGGAATGCCGAGCATGATCGTCGACGAGGGCCAGCTGACGGCGACGATCGAAGAAGACACGGTGGCCCTGGGGGAGATCGCCAAGCGCTCGCGCGAGGACCTGCAGAAGGTGGTGGGCGACGCCGTGCGCAACCGGGTCGATCTCCTTGTCCTGCCTGAGTGGGCCCTGTTACCCCAGCTCGTGCCGTGGCTGATGAGGGTGGTCGCCGGCGAGCAGATGCTGGTGGTCGCGGGGCAGGTCCCCGAACGCGCCGGGTCCGTGTACCGGAACCTGCTCTGGACCGGGATACCCCTCACCGACTCCGCCGGGCACCGCGCCTGCCTCCCTCTGCCCCCGCGACAGAAGTGCTTCCTCAGCCCCCGGGAGGAAAAAGCTATCCGCGACGCCCATCTGACGCCAGCTCCTGCCGGCTCGGTCCAGCCGTTCAACTGGCGGGGGATGTCGATCGCCTCGCTGATCTGCTTCGAGTTCGCCGACCTCTCAGTTCGCCGCGACCTGCGCTTCGAGGCCGACCTCCTCACCGTCTCCTCCCTGAACCACGACTGGCACTACTTCGACGCGGTCCAGGACGCAACGAGCCGCGACAACTACTGCCTCACGGTCTGCGTCAACACCGGCGCCTTCCCCGGCACCCGCATCGTCCGCCCGACCAGCAGCGAGAAGGCAGTAATCGCCTCGGTCCACGGATCCGACGACCCGGCCCTGATCACCAGAAAGGTCGACATGCTCCCGATCCTCAAAGCCCTCGACCACCACCTCGAACCAAGCCAAGCAATCCCGGGCTACAACCCTCTAGACGGGATCGAACTCGACGACTACAAGCCCTTCCCCCCTGCTTGAGCCCAGTTCTGGCCGGGGATCGCTGGGGGTGGTCCGGCCGGATTATTTCCTCCGATGGAGATAGGCGGATTCGAACCGCGCGAGCCATTAGCGCTGGGCGCAGTCAAAGCGAGGGAATGCTCCGTAATCGGCGTATATCGGCGGTAATCCGCGAAACTCAGGCACAAGTGCCTGAGTTCGGCGAGGAAATCAAGGCCGGTTAGTTGTGACGCGGCCCATCACACGTTCCCACGTGCAGGGACTTCCTTCGATGGAGCTAGGCGGATTCGAACCGCCGACCTCCTGGGTGCGATTTAGGCTTCGGTCGGGCGGAGCGTCTTGGCGTAAAGTGACGATTTGCAGGGTAAATCCGCTGGCTTCCGGGTGCCTTTTGGGCCAGTCCGGAATCGGATTACGCGGGGATATGCGGCGATTGTCGGCGATTCAGGCACAAATCCGTTTTTGTGCCTGAGTTCGGAGATCGCGGTTACAACTCGTCTCATGGGTTGCGACCAGGCCTGTGGCCTCGCACGCCGGCGAGCGCCTCGACGCGCTTAGTGGAGAGATGCCAACCCACCCAGCCCAATCACTCTTCGCTCAGCTTCTTCGCCTCTGCGACCAGCTCTTCGAGTTCGGAAAGCTGGTCGATCACTGGGGCGAGGGCGGCGATGCGGCGAATCAGTTCGCCCTTCGGGGCTTCTGCAGCTTCGGCTTCGCTTCGACTACGTTCTTCCGAGGGAAGTAGAGGGAGCTCAAGCAGCTCCTCGGCCGTGGTTCCGAGTTGCGTGGCGACTTGCGCCACCGTTGCAACCGTGTACCGCTGTTGTCGCCCTTTGCGCCAAAGGCTGATCGTCTCCTTGTTTACACCACTTGCTTCCGCCAGCTTGACGGTCCCGATGTCCTGCGCCTTCATCGATGCTTTCAAACGTTCTGGGAACCCGGGGGCGGCAACAGAATACGGACGGCCTGGATACGGAAGCACCCGTATAGAATGGCAAAGTATCCGGGACTATCCGTATCTTTGACCAGGAGATGTCCGGGAACACCCGTAACTCTGCCCCTTACCTCCAGCTAGTCCGCTCTGGCTCTGCGAGTTCTCGCCGCGAGCGGATCTTGCTTCCCCCTTCCGCCCGACTCGAGCGCTTCGCCGCCGCAGCGGCGGCTGCGGGGCTTGATCTTCAAGAGGCAGTTGTCCTTGCCCTCGAACACGCGCTGGTTCTCGAAGACGCCGTCGCCTTCGGCCTCGACGCCGATACCGCCCGTCGCAGACTCAACAAGGTCGCTGCGAACGCCCGGGCAAAGCGGCCTCTTGGCGCCGAAGAGGCAGCCTATGTCCGCCACCTGAATGTCCGGCAGCCCCACCCACCGCCCTCGCTGGCCAGCGGCCTGGCTGTCTCGGCTCCTGAGCGAATTCTGAGCCGGGTTCGCAGCTCCGTCACCGAAACGGCGGTCCGGCAGGCCGTCGTCAAGGAGATGATTGCCTGGCAGATCGCTGCCACCCTGGCGGGCAGAACTATGGGCGAGTGGGCTCTCCGCGAGCTCGGCGAGCTTCGTTCAGCGGCTTAGCGGCGAGCTACTCGGTCGTCGAGGAAGCTTCCTCGACGACCTCCTCCGGCGCCTCGGCGAGGTTGAGCGGTCCGTTGTCCACTTTGATCTCGCTTTGTAGCTCGCGGAGCTTAGGCAGGAGCTGGTCGATCCGGGAATGGAAGGCGGCCATCAAACCGTCAGCCGCCAACGTCAGAGGGCGTATCGGATCGCCCGCAAGGTCGATCTCCTCGCATCGGCTCTCGAGGCCCATCTCCTGGAGCTCGGCTGAATATGTCTTGAAACTTTCCGGGCTGATGTAGATCGCGTTGACCACGGCCTGCGGATCGCACTTCTTCGCGATCTGCGTTACGCGATCCATGGTGTGCGAGATGACGTTGGTCGGCCGCTCATCTTCGAGCTCTCCGAAGTCGACGCCGGCGTGGAAGCCCCAAGAAGCCTCCTCGAGGTTGGTCGAGCTGAGCGCGAGCGAATGCTGGAGCACTGCCGCGGCCGCCAGCACTGCCGCGTCGCCGGAGGTGAATTCGGTCCAGACTTCGTCGCCGACCCGATCTCCCTCGCGACCAGTGAACGCGCGCGACCATTGTCCCGCGACATTCAGCCCGCCGTTCACCCACTTGCGATGCTCTTCCTTGTTGTGCAGGCGGCCATGCTCGGATGAGCCGATGAGGTCGAGCGAGAGGACCGAGACGGAGCGCTTGTTCTCGCCTGGCCTTGAAAGGTGGTCCTCGAGCGAACCGCGGTAAAGCCCGGCGCATGCGGTTCCAAAGGCGCGGACGCGTTCGATCAGGTCGAGTAGCTCCTCCGCGGCGGCGACGAGCGACTCGCGCGGGTCGGCCGGGGGGCTCGGTGCCTCAATGCGCTCTTCGAAGGACGAGAGCGCATTGCGAGTCATCGCGCATGCCTGGAAGACGACAGCGGGGATTGCTGCGTCTCCGGGGCTTGCTTCGTCGTCCCATAGCCGAGCCGAAGCCATGTTTAGCTGCTCGGCAAGTGGAGCTAAGACTTCGACCAGGGTGGCGAGCAACGCCGGCAGCTCGTAGATCCCAGTGCCAGCCCTCGGAGCACCTAAGGAGTCGAGAATGCGCTCCTGTCGCTGCAGGGGCGGAGGCTTTGAAGGATCCTTCCACCGTCGCCAAACCTCAGCCGCCCAGTCGTGATCGAGGGCTTCGAGCTTGTCGCGCACTGCCTCGACGTATCGGTTGACATCGACGCTGGTCGGGGAATGATCCTCCCCTCGTAAGACGAGGTTGAGCGCTTTCGTCATCTCAGCGAGCGCGGCATTGAGGGAGCTTCGTACGTGGGTCAGCCCTAGACGCATGTCCGTACACATCGCCCAAGCGCTCAGCAACCGCTCGTGGTCAGTTGGCTCGAGATCATCTAGAAACTCGATCAAGAGGCAGACGTGCTCCTCAATGTCCTCGGTGCTATTGCGTTCCTTCAGCCGCAGCCCGTCACCTCGCCACATTTCTTCAAACCGCTGGCTCGGTCGCACGGTTTCGCCATCCAGTAAAAGCATCTGTTTCGGGTCGTGGTCGAGGAGCGTCAGGGCGTGGTCGTCGGAGCAGAGGACGATCTGCTGGCCTTCAGGGCACGGCATCGCTTTCAGCTCAATCGAGTGGTCCGCGCAGACCATCGAGGAGAGGACCCCGACGAGGGAGGCGAGTAGATCTTCCTCAAGCGGCTGTCCGCGATATCGGTCCGAACGCTCGGCGATGCAGTGGCATATCTCCGCCACCATCTCGCAGGAGAGAGCCTCGCGCACCTGGCTCATGTCCTCGAAAGGCGTCCTTTCGTCGCTTCGCCGCTCGGAAACGCGATAGCACCGTTCGAGCAAAACGGCGTTCTCTTGCCGCTCTAAAGAGACAAAGGGGACGAGAGTCGTCATCGAGAGGCCATAGTCGACGCAGCGGCTGCCGAAAAGGGGGTCGCCGCCGAGGAACTCGGTGAGCCCCTGCATCGACATCCCCACCCGCCTCGACTTCTTCGGGTCTCTGGCCCTGGCGCGTTCGTACATCTGCTGCAGCTCCGCGGCCAGCTCCCTGGTCTGCTCACCTACCGTACGGTCGAGGAAAGGTGTTGATTTCTCCGACGCTTCGATCGCGGCGAGGTCCGGCCAAGGAGGCTCCCCGCCTGCCGGCGCGGTTCGAAGACCTCCCCTAACTGCAGCGACGATCGGTTCCGCTGCGTCCCCGTACAGTCGGTGGAACTGCTCGCCCTCCACTTGGATGCTTGACCCTGGCAGCACTCGGTCGAGCAGTCCTTGGAGGCCTCGGATCAGCTCGAACTCAGCCGTAGTCGAGACGGTCGCGAAGATCGTTTCGGGGTCGAAGACTCGGGCCTGCTCGATCAGGGTGTCCCCGATCGAGGGACCAGGTCCGATGACGCTGGCCAGGGCCTCTTCCGCGACCGCGGCCGGGTACCGCCACTCCTCCGGCTCGGCCTCGCTGGCGTCATCAGGCGCCGGGAGCGAGATCGGTGGGAACGAGACCGGGACGACGTAGATGCAGTCGCTGGCGGGGTCGAAGAAGAAGCGGAGCTTGTGCGGACCGGTCCCTCCGCTTCCGCGGGCACCGGGAAGCTCGGGAAAGTGGAGCGTCAGTGGCTGTAGCGTCTTCCCTTCGATCTCCGGCCCATCAATCGTCAGCGTCCCGTATGGAGACAGCAGCGCCCGCAGTGTCCACCAAGAGGGCTCCAGCCCTCCGGGCAGGCGCAGCTCGAAGAGATGATGGTCGACCTCCGGCGGTAGCCCTCGCGCCACTACAAGCTCCGCCAGTTGCCAGATGGTCTCCCGATAGGGCCCGGGTTCGAGATTGCGGTAGCAGTCGACTTCAGGGTGCGTCTTGCTTGCGTCTCCAACGCAGGCGAGGGACTGGATTACCGTCGGGCCAAACCGTTCGATCCGAGTCCGCTGGCGTCGCAGACTATCGCCGCTCTGTACGGAGTCGTCGACGACCATCACCTGCTTTTCCCGCAGACTCTCGGGATCCATGAAGGCGAGGGCAGAGGCGTAGATAACTGGAATGCCCAGCGGCTCGCCAAGCTCGTCCCGCGCGTAGCGCATCACCGCCTCAAGCACCCGTGCCCCCTTGGTTTCCACCGGCACTAGGTAGTCGGGTTCGCGCCGCTCAAGCTGCTCGATCATCCAATGGGCGAAGCCGGGCAGCAGGTTCCGCTCGAACGCGGTCCTCCCTCGGCCTCTAAATCTGGGATGAAGAGATGGATTGGCCAGCGTTGCCCCCATAGATGCCACAGTACCCAGACTCAAAAAAACCGGGGTGTGAGGCTGCTCGCACAGGCGGAAAGAGCGGACTTCTTGCGGCGCAAGACCCCTTTCACAGCGAAATGAAATCCCAGGGACGCTAATTCTGCGCCTACGCCAATCGAGATAGCTCCTCTGGTTTCCCGTCCCTGACTACGGAGCTGTCAGAAATAACGCGCTATTCGCGAGCGCCATTACCTCGGCCCCCCGTTAGCCCGCCAAGACGCCCACCGCGCTCAGTAGCCTGGAGATCGGCGACCGAGAACGCAGAAGGAGTCCCCACATGGCAGTTCCTCCCGATATGCCGCTGACGCTGCCGCAGGTAGCCGAAGTGGCCGAAGTCGAGTACCGCACCCTGCACAACTGGGTCAAACGGGGCCTGCTCGAGCCGAGCTTCCACGCCTCCACGGGAGCGGGGAGCCCCAACCTCTTCTCCTTCCAGGACGCGCTGAAGGCACGCATCCTTGGGCACTTGCGCAGTGCCGGTATCGACCTGGAGATGCTCGAGCGAACCGCCCATGGCCTGAAGAAGATCCCCGAGCTGAAGAGCGAGAACACGCTACTGCTCAACGGCAGCCTCTCTGTTCTCGGGGGGGACGCCGACATCGACGCCGAAATCAAAGAGAAGCAACCCTCGCTGATCTACCGTGTGTCCTGGGCCGCAGAGGCTCTTGCCAAAGCCCACCTGAACTAGACGGCAGGCGGATGAATGCCGTGGCATTCAGTCCGTCCGGGCGGTTCGATTAGCTCCTCTCTCGGCAAGCAAACCGACGAGGAGGAGCCATGAGCTCATCGACCAGTGCCGAGGCTGCCAAAAGGCCTCCCGAGAAGCAGATCGTCATCCACATCGACCGCAAGCCCTTCAAGGTGGCCGAGGAGGAGCTGACGGGGTCTGCTCTGCGCACTCTGCCCGATCCCGACATCGGTCCCGAATTCGACCTCTGGCTCGAGGAGCCCGGCGGAGAGGACAAGCGCATCGAAAACGAGGAGCCGGTGAAGCTCCGCAATGGGATGCACTTCTTCACCGCCCCCAGCGTGATCAACCCGGGGTGCTCATGCTGAGCGATGGCGACGAGACCTATTTGAACGAGCACAGCTTCGACTACGAGGTGGTCCCTGAGGGGGCGATGTTCGCGCTGATCATCCGCGACTTCCGACTGCCGGCGGGGTATGAGCCTGCCGTTGTCGACCTGCTCCTGCGGCTGCCGGGAGGGTTTCCCGACGCCGCGCCGGACATGTTCTGGATGCACCCGGTGGTTGCCTATGCCACTGGTGGGTCCCCGCCGGCGACTGAGACTCGCCTCGAGTTCGAAGGTCGGATCTGGCAGCGGTGGTCGCGCCATCTTGCGGTTGCTTGGCGTCCGGGCGTTGACAACCTGCAGACCTATCTGCGGTTGATCCGCACCGACCTCGAAAAGGGCGCCCCAGCGCTGGTGGCCTGATGGAGGTCGGGATCGCGACGAGCGAGCGCCTTTGGGAGGAGCTCCGCGCGGCCCTTAATGCCCGTGAGGAGTCGGCCGCGATCATCCTCGCGGGTCGAACCGAGGAGTCCGATCGGCTCACCTTCTGCCTCAACCGGGCGATCTGGGTGCCCGCTGAGGCGTACGAGCTGCGTTCGCGCACCCAGATGCGGATCCGCTCGGAAGGGTGGATGCCAGCCCTGGCCGAGGCTGCCGCAGGAGATTGGCAGCCGATCTTCTTCCACACCCACCCGGCGGGCGAGCCGCTGCCTTCGCGCTATGACGAGGAGGTAGCCCGCGAGCTCGCGCCGGTCTTCGAAGCGCGCACCGGCAGGCCCTTCTGCAGCCTGATCCTCGGCGATCCGGCAGCTTCGCCGCGCTTCACCGGCACGTTCGGTGGGGACTCGATCGACCGGCTGCGCGTAGTCGGCGACCGCGTTCACCTTCTCGCGGCGGCCGATCGGCCCCGCGAGGGCGGGTCCAGCCTTGACTCTTTCGACCGCCAGATAAGAGCGTTCGGCAGTGACGGACAGAAGGTTCTCCGTCAGCTGCGGGCCGGAGTGGTTGGCGGCGGCGGTACCGGCTCGGCGGTGTACGAGCAGCTGGTCAGGCTGGGGGTCGGCGAGATCGTCGTGGTCGACGACGACGAGGTCAGCGCCACCAACCTCACCCGCATACACGGCTCGACGATGGCCGATGTTGGGGAGCCGAAGGTCGAGGTCCTGGCCAACAGCGCCCGTGCGATTGGTCTCGGCACCACGGTCAAGGCCCACCGAGCCAGGATTACCGAGCGGGGCGCCTTCGAGAGGCTGCGCGGATGCGACGTCGTCTTCGGCTGCACCGACGACAACGCTGGTCGCGCCATCCTCTCCCACCTCGCCTACTACTACTGCGCGATCGTGATCGATGTCGGTGTCGTGATCAGCGCCCGCGAGGACAGGGTCTCTGGGCTCGACGCGCGCATGAGCGTGATGACGCCGGGGACGCCATGTCTCTTCTGTCGCCGTCGGATCGACCCCAATCGCTTGCGCGAAGAGCAACTTCCCGAGGTCGAGCGCGAACATCTTGCGAATGAGGGCTATGCCCAGGGCCTCGCAGACCCCGACCCCGCCGTCCTCACCTATACGACGATGATCGCCAGCTACGCGGTTGACGAGCTGTTGCAGCGGCTTTTCGGCCTCGGCGAAGTGCAGCGCTCCTCGGAGATTCTTATCCGCCCCTTGCAGCGCGAGGTCAGGCGGCTGAGCGGCGCATCCATCGAGGGGCATTTCTGTGCCGACCCACGGATTCTCGGTCGCGCCGACCGCGAGCCGCCGTTGGGGATTCCCTGGCCATGAGGGACCGGTTGATCGATTGGTGGCGCCGTCGTCGGATTACCGCTCCTCGAGTGGACAGGGTCGAGCGCTACGTATCTCAGGCTGATCTCCCCGAGAGCCTGCCGCGCCATCAGCTCGCAGTCATCGGAGCTCCGAAGAAGCCCAAGTGGCTGGTGCTCGAATGTCCCTGTGGGGAAGGACACCGACTGCAGGTGAACCTCTCGACAGCGAGGCAGCCGACCTGGCGGTTGGAAGATGCTGAGACGAGCCCGAATGTGTCTCCCTCCATTGACTTCAACGCCCCCGAGCGGCGGTGTCACTTCTGGATCCGCGACGGGCGCGTTCGCTGGTCTAAGTGAGCAAACGCAAGGCGCGCAGCTCCAGAGGGCAGAGCAGGCTGCTAATCCGATGCGTGATGCCAGTTATGGGGTCCGAAATGGAATGACTGCAGCGGACCGATCGAGTTCGAGGTCGAGCAGGCCGGCGAACTGACTCGCCGCCATGCGCTCGCGGATCTCGTGGGCGTGGCGGGCGTCGTCGAAAAGATGCGTGTAGACGTTGAGGGTGATCGTGATGCTGGCGTGGCCGAGGATGCGACTGACCTGCGCGACGTCTAGGCCGAGGTCGACGATCAGGTGGCTGGCAAAGGTGTGGCGCAGATCGTGGAAACGCAGCCCCGGCCCTCCGCCGCTGTTGAGGCCGGCGTCGTCAGCCGCCTTCTTCAGCACCCGACCCGCCACGTTCCGCACTCCGTAGGACGTGCCTCGGGAAGTCGCGAACACCCAATCCGTCGCCGACGCGAATGGTGTCTTCCGCCGGTGGGCGACGAGCCGGTCGGCAAGTTGGGGCAGGAGCGGGATCTCGCGCACCGAGGCCGCTGTCTTCGGCGCCACCCGCCGCGCTGGTTCGCCGCGGTGGGCACGGGAGAGCTGCGCCCTGACCCGGATCAGCCCGGCGGCGAAGTCGACGTCGGCCCAAATTAAGCCGAGCAGCTCCGAGATACGCAATCCGCTGTAGAGGGCGGTCTCGACCATGAGGCGGCCGCGCTCGGGGCAGGCGTCCAGCAGTCGCCCCGCCTCCGCCCGACCCAGGGCTCGACCCCGCACCCGCCGCGGCGGGTGCGGGCGCTCTTCAGGCTCGAGCAGCGCGACCGGGTCGGCAAGGATCCAGCCGCGGCGGTGGGCGAAGCGGAACACGCTCTGCAGGGTCGAGAGCGCGTTGGCTGTCGTCTTCGCGGAGCGACCGGCGGCGCGCAGTTCGCTGATCAGGTCGGCGACGTCCTCGACCCCGATCGAGGCAACCCGTCGCCGCCCGAGTCGCGGTAGCAGGTCGTGATCGAGGTGGAAGCGGTGGGCCTCATAGGTGCGGGAGTGGCGGTCACCGGCCGCCACCATCGCCTCAAAGCGTTCGCTCCAGCGTAGCGCCACCGTGTCGAGGCAAAGGCGCGGCGAGGCGGGCACCTGGCCCGCCTCCAGCGCCGCGATCAGATCGGCGCGGGCGCGGCGGGCATCGCCGAGGTCGCTTCCTGTCGTGCGGAAGTGAAGCCGCCCGGCGCGCCGGGCGCAGACCGTCAGCTTGCCGTTCGGCTGGCGGTAGATGCCGCGCTCGATGTGCGGGTGCGGCCTCTCGGTCCTTGCATCGGGACGCCTCCGGGTTGACCTACCGTTGACTCTTCAACCCAGCCTGACGGCAGCAGTTCCTCGCGTCAAGGGAAATATGCACCAACGCAGCGGCTTTGCGATGGAGCTAGGCGGATTCGAACCGCCGACCTCCTGGGTGCGATCCAGGCGCTCTGCCAGCTGAGCTATAGCCCCGGGCTTTTGCGGGCTGGGAAGTTGGTCCCACTGCCTCGCAAGCGACAGGATAACCGCATAGTCTTTGGCAGCCTCTCCGACGGGGCGCCAGCATGAGCATCCTCGACGACGCAATCCGAGAGCACCTGGAACTGAAGCGCCAGCACGGCGCCGATGAGGCCGAGGTCAAACGCCTGGAGGACGAGGCGTTCGGTCCCCCTGGGCGGCCGGAGGAGCCCGGCCCGCTGGCCGAGGCGCCGACCGAGTTCCTGGCCGCGCCGGGCGAGGAGCCCGAGGGCGGCCGTCGCATCAACATCGCCGACCTGCAGGAGCCGCCGGCGCCCGCCGCGCCGGCCGAGGATCCGGTCCAGGCCGCGCCTCCCGCCGAGGAGGAGCCGTTCGAGGCCGTCGAGGAGCCTGCGGCTGCCGAGCACGAGCTGATCGTCGAGGTACCGGACGCCGGCCAGTCCACCGACGAGCGCCACGCGATCGCCGAACAGCCGACCGAAATGTTCGACGTCGAGGCGGAGATGGGGACCGACGACGCCCCCGCCACCGAGGCCGCCAGCCCCTCCGACGAGGAGCTCGTCGAGGCCAAGACCTCCGAGCCGCCGCTGGCCCCCGTCGAACCGGCGACCGAGATCTACGCCGCCCGCACCGAGCCCCCCGCGCCCGAGGCCGCCGAGGAGGAGGAAGAGGACGACGAGTTCTGGAGCGAGCAGCGCCTCTCCGACGAGCTCGACCAGGCGCTCGAGGCTCCCTTCGAAGAAGAGGACGAGCCGCAAGGCGGGCTGGAGCCCGCCTCCGAAGAGCACGAGCAGCCCGCGCCTCGCGCCGAGCAGCCCGTCGAGGAGGCCGAGTCGAAGACCGACTACGACCCCGACACCGGCCACGAGGACGTGCTCGAAGACACGCCCGACTTTCTCGAGGACGCCCCGGAGGACGACGAGCTCTGGTTCGAGCAGAAGCCTCCCAAGGACTTCGACTTCGACGACTAGTATCAGTGGAGCCAGCCGGATTCGAACCGGCGGCCTCCTGCTTGCAAAGCAGGCGCTCTGCCAACTGAGCTATGGCCCCGTAGAGCGGATTGTAGGCGCCGCGCGTCTGTGCGCCGCGCGATAGCTCAGGAAGCCAGCAGGCTCTCGGCCCGCTTGCCCTCGGGCAGGTTCTGGTCGGCGTGGTAGCTGGAGCGGACCAGGGGGCCGGCGGCGACGGACTCGAAGCCGAGGTCGTAGGCGGCCTCTTCGAGGGCTTTGAACTCGTCGGGGTGCCAGTAGCGGACGACGGGCAGGTGGTTCTCGGTCGGGCGCAGGTACTGGCCGACGGTGAGGACCTGGACCTGGTGCTCGCGCAGGAGGCCGAAGGTCTCGACCATCTCCTCGTGGGTCTCGCCGAGGCCGACCATCAGGCCCGACTTGGTCACTACTTCGTCGCCGCCCATCTCCTTCGCCATCCGCAGGACCCGCGCCGAGCGCAGGAACTGGGAGCCGCGGCGGGCGATCGGGTAGAGCCGCGGCACCGTCTCGACGTTGTGGTTGAAGACGTCGGGCCGCTCGTGGACGACCTTCGCCAGCGGCATCTCCTGGCCGCGGAAGTCGGGCGTCAGGATCTCGACCTTGCACTCCGGCGCCAGCATCCGGATCGAGCGGATGACGCCGACGAAGGCACTGGCGCCGTAGTCGGGCAGGTCGTCGCGGTCGACCGAGGTGACGACGGCGTGGCGCAGCCCCATCGCCTTCACCTGGTTGGCGACGCGCAGCGGCTCCAGCGGGTCGTTCCAGGTCGGCTTGCCGGTCTGCACGTTGCAGAAGCCGCAGCGGCGGGTGCAGACATCCCCCAAGATCATGAAGGTGGCGGTGCCGCGCTCCCAGCACTCGCCGACGTTCGGGCAGTTGGCCTCCTCGCAGACGGTGTGGAGGTTGTCGGAGCCGATCTTCTCCTTCAGCCGCCGGTAGTTCGGCCCGCCCGGCGCCGGCACCTTCAGCCACGGCGGCTTGCGGGCGCGGCGGAAGGGGACGGTGCCCTCGGCCTCGGCAGCGGTGCCGCCGGGCTTGGCCCGGGAGCGGGTGACGTGGATGCGCTCGGTGGTGGACACCGTCGCCTACGTTAGCTGGACGCGGGCGCCGTCCGGGGCGGGCTCAGCCGGCGATCGGCTTGACGCGCCAGCCGAAGCGGGCGGGGGTGGGGTCGACGTTGCCGAAGCGGTCGATCGCCCGCACCTTGAACAGGTGCCGCCCCGGCTTCACCGAGGGCCGGAACGGATTCGCGCAGTGGTGCCACTTCTTCCCGTCGAGCTTGCACTGGAAGTGCGACTGCCCCTCGCTGGAGGCGAAGCGGAACTTGGCTTTCGTCTTGTAGGTGACCCGCGGCGGCCCACTGACGATGCGAGTGTTGGGGGGAGTGCGATCGGTCGGGGTCTCGGAGACCAGCACGGGTGAGCCCTTGACGGGCGGCACCTGCAGCTCGAAGGCGCCGATGTCGGAACCGTCGCCCCCTTCTTTGTTGCTGACGTCCGCGAAGTCGCTGGGACGCGGTAGCCCCCGCTGGTCGATGCTGCTGCCGAAGGAGCTGCCGCGGTCGATCGCGATGCTGCCGGGGAGCAGCGCTTGGGTCGGGGTCGGACCGCCGTTGTCCCGCAGGACCGGATCGAGCCCGGCGACGACGCCGACCAGGTCGCTGGATTCATCGAACCCGCAGCTGCCGTCTTCGTCGAGGTTGAAGCCGCCGGATTTCAGCGGTGCGCCGCAGCTCGCAGCATCGCCGAGGGGTTCGGCGACGATCGTGTCGCTGACATGCGGGGTGCCCTGAAGTTCGAGGTTGGCGCCGGCCGCGAACCCGTTCGAGGTCAAGGAGTTCGTGCTCACGGTGGAGCTGACGAGGCTCAGTTCGGTTCCCTGCACCCCGCCGCCCCGTGCCTCGTTCGTCAGGCTGGTCCCCGCGACGACCGAGTTGCCGCTGACCGTGCTCAGTTCGACGGAGGCGGGGCCACCGACCAGGAGCAAGCCGCCGCCTCGGGCTCGAGACTGTTTGCCGCCTTCCCCGAAGGCTTCGGCCGCGTTGCCGCTGATCGTGCTGCGCGAGACCAGGACGGGGCCCGCGGCGGCGATCCCACCGCCGAGCGCGGAGTCGAAGGTGCCGCCGCCGACGGCGTTCGCCCGGTTGTCCCGCACCACCGATTCCCTCACCGTCAGCCACCCCGCGCTGAGCACCCCGCCGCCTTCGGCTTCGTCCGTCGGCGCGCCTTCAGCCAGGGCTTCGTTGCCTTCGACGACGACGCGGGTCAAGGTCAGGTTCCCGCTGCCATTGCGGATGCCCGCCCCCCGGGTCGCAAGGCCGCCGGAGACCGTCAGGCCGCTGAGCGAAGCGGTCACCCCGTCGGCGAAGTCGAGGATGCGGAACCCGGTCGCGGCGCTGCGCTCAACCCTCAGGGAATCGGTGCCCGGGCCGGAAATCACAACGTCGCCGGTGATCGGCGGCAGCTCGGTGGCGAGCGGGATCGTGCCCGTGGTTTCGATCGGGATCGCGTCGGGACCGCTATGGAGGTTGCTGTCGAGGATTGCCTGCCGCAGGCTCCCCGGCCCGCCGTCGGCGACGTTTTTCACCGGGTAGGAGAGGGCGAGCGCAGAGCCCGCCGGCAGCAGAACGGCCGCGAGCAGGGCAGCGACGATGAGGAGCGGACGGACGAGGCGCATGAGTCGGGCAGCCTACGCGGCGAGGTCGGCGACGGCAACCGCCTCGCGGTCGAAGACACCCGCGTAGGCGGTGACCACTGCGTCCGCGAAGGCCCCCATGTCCTGCTCGGCGCCGAGCTCGCGGGAGAGCGAGGTCATCGAGACGCCCTCGATCCCGCAGGGCACCACCCACTCGAACGGCTGCAGGTCGTTGTTGACGTTGATCGCCAGCCCGTGCGTCGTCACCCCGCGGCTGACGTGGAGCCCGATCGAGCCGATCTTCCGGGTCCCGACCCAGACGCCGGTCAGGCCCTCGATCAAGCTCGCGCGCACGCCCGCCTCGCCGAGCGCCCTGATCATCGTCTGCTCCAGCCCCCGCACGTACTCGTGGACGTCGCCGCCGTAGCCGCGCAGCTGCACGATCGGGTAGGCGACCAGCTGGCCGGGGCCGTGGTAGGTGACGAGGCCGCCGCGGTCGGTGTCGAGGACTTCGATCCCCTGCGCTTCGTACCACTCGGCCCCCATCGGCAGCTCCTCGGGCTGCGAGCGGCGGCCGCGGGTGTAGACGGGCGGGTGCTCGAGCAGCAGCAGGACGTCGCCGATCTCGTCCCGCCGGCGCCGCTCCGCCAAGTGCCGCTGCAGCTCCCAGGCCTCCGTGTAGGGGACGGTTCCGCGGCGGTGGACAAGGATCTCGCCGGACATTTCACAGATCGTTGCAGGAGGCGCCCTTATCCTGTGGGGGCCGCCCATGGTCCAGTCCAAGCCGCTTCGACCCGATTGGCTCCCGGCCGTGGCGCTCAGCTTCGCGCTGGCGCTGGCGATGCTGCTCTGGAGCCCACCCGTAGGAGACCTCGCCGCGCAGGTCTTCCGCACCGAGCTATTCCACGAAGCCGGGCTCGCGATCTGGAACGGCAGCTGGTACGGCGGCCACTACACCCTCACCTACAGCGTCCTCTTCCCGCCGCTGGCGGCGCTGCTGGGGCCGCGGGTGGTCGGCCTGCTCGCGGTCGTCGCTTCCTCCTACCTCTTCGACCGCCTGGTCCGCGACCGCTGGGGGGTGGAGGCGCGCTGGGCGACGCTCTGGTTTGGCGCCGGCGTCGTCACCCTGCTCGCCGACGGTCAGCTCACCTTCGCCCTCGGAGTCGCCTTCGGGCTCGCCGCCCTGCGCTGCCTGCAGACCGGCCGGGCCCCGCTGGCGATCGCCGCCGCCGCGGCCTGCCCGCTCGCCAGCCCCGTCGCCGGTGCCTTCCTCGCCGGCGTGCTCCTCGCCGGGGCGCTGGAACCGGGCTGGCGCGCCAACCGCCTCGCGATCGCCGTCGCCGCCCTCTCGCTCACCCTCGTCCTGGCGCCGAACCTCGCCTTCCCCGAGGCCGGCCATTTCCCCTTCGTCTTTTCCTCCTACGTCGCGATCCCGCTCTGGTGCGCCGGCGCCCTCGTCCTCACCCAGGGCGTCCGCGACGAGGAGCGGCAGCTGCGTCGGGTCCTCGTCGCCTACGTCCTCGCCTCGACCCTGATCTGGCTGATGCCGAACGCGATGGGCGGCAACGCGGTCCGGCTCGGGGCGCTCTTCGGCGGTCCGGTCCTCGCCGCGGTCCTGCTCTCGCAGCGCCCCCGCCCGACCGTCCCGACCTGGTTCTACGCGCCGCTCCTGGTCCTGGCGATCGCCGGCAGCCTCTACTGGCAGCTGACCGCGAGCGTCACCCAGATCGCCCGCTCGGTCGGCGACCCCTCGACGACCAAGGCCTACTTCCACCCGGTCGCCCACTGGCTGCGGGTCCACGGCGGCGACGGGGCCCGGATCGAGGTGCCGCCGACGGCAAACCACTGGGAGTCGGCCTACCTGGCGACGAAGTTCGAGCTCGCCCGCGGCTGGCTGCGCCAGCTCGACACCACCCGCGACGACCTTTTCTACGACGAAAAGGAGCTCAACGTCGCCAGCTACGGCGCCTGGCTGCGCGCCAACGCGATCTCCTATGTGGCGCTGCCCGACGCGCCGCTCGACTACTCCTCGGTCGCCGAGCGCCGCCTCGTCCTCAGCCAACCGTCCTACCTCGACCTGCGCTTCCGCTCCACGCACTGGCGCATCTACGAGGTCCGCGACCCGAAGCCGCTGGTCGCCCCGCTCGGCACCGCGGCGGCAGCCGTCAAGTGGTTCGGCCGCCAGGGCTTCGCCCTCGACGTCACCCGCCCCGGCGAGTTCCTCGTCCGCGTCAACTTCACCCCGTACTGGTCGATCGCCCGCGGCAACGGCTGCATCCTCCGCCACGGTGACTGGACCGTCGCCCGCGCCTCCCGCCCCGGCATCTTCCGCGTCGCCGCCGACTTCTCGGTCGGCCGAGCGTGGAACGCGGTGACCGGCGCAAAGAAGACCTGCTGAGCCCGATCCTACGGTTGCCCCGGCGGCAGACCTTCCTGCCGCATCCTCAGCGCGAAGCCGAGGAATTCTTCCTGCCAGTCGAGCAGGTGCTGTTTCTGGCCGGCGCCGCCGTCGGTCTCGGGCGATGGCTTGCCGGCGCGCGCTCGGCGCCGTTGCCGTGCCTGCGTCCGCCAGTCGGTCAGCTGCTCGCGGACGGTGTCGATCTGCGCCTGCAGCTGCTCGCGGTCGAGCGCCTCCGGGCGCGGCTGCTCTGCGAGCAGGGTGCCGAGGTGGGGGGCGCCGTGGACGCGCTGCGGCATGTTCGCGATCGCTCGCTCCGGGTCGTCGGCGAAGCGCCGCAGGATCGTCGCGATCAGCGAGGTGTGCTCGAAGACCTCGTGGCAGACCCCGGTCTGCACCCGCGGACCGATCACCATCGCCGGCACCCTCACGCCCAGCGTTTTGTACTTGCCGGGATCTCCGGCCGGGACGGCCGGGGGGACGACGTGGTCGTAGAAGCCGCCGTGCTCGTCGTAGGTGACGATCAGGACCGTGTCCTCCCAGTTGGGGCTGTTGACCAGCGCCTCGTAGGTCTCCAGCACCAGCGCCTGCCCCGCTCGCACGTCGGAGGGCGGGTGGTCGTCGTTGGAGTTCGGGTCGAGCACTTTGAGGTCGACGAAGTTCGGGTCGATCCAGGAGACCTCGCGCAGCTCCCCTTTGGCGGCGTCGTCGAGGAAGCTGTCGTGGAGGTCGACGATCCCCGCCTCGCTGACCTCGGTCAAGAGGCTGACCCGCTTGCGGTCGAAGTAGGTGAAGTTTTCCCGGTGGGAGGCCCCGAAGTTGCGGTAGGCGCCGTCGACCCCGCGCAGGGTCCCCGGGTCATGCGAGTACCAGCGCCACTGCTTCTCGCGCAGCTGCTGCGTGAAGGCGGGGAGGTCGTAGATCGGCGCGCTTGCGAGCCCTCCCAGGCCCGGCAACCCGCGCACCCGTCTCACCAGCTTTCCCCAGAGGCCGGGCCCCTTGCTGATCGGATCCCCCTCCTGGCCGGCGATCGAGTAGAGCCGGTTCGGCCAGGTGTCGCCCGGGATCGAGGAGTGCCAGGCGTCGCAGACGGCGTAGCCGCGGGCGAGCAGGTCGTAGACCGGCAGGTGGCGCTCGCTGTAGTAGCCCATCGGCAGGCCGCGGTACTCGGCCGGAACCTTGATCGGCCTGCCTTCCTTCCTGCGACCGAGGAAGTTCTTCACGTAACCGCCGGGGGTCTGGCCGTGGAAGCTTTCGAGCTGCTCGGCGACGCAGCCGGGCCCGTGGCAGGGATCGAGGATCTTGCCGCTGCGGTCCTGGGGTGGATGGAAGCTCGTCTCCTCGTCGCCCCATTCGAAGGACGGATAGGCGTTGCCCTCGGCGTCGTAGTTGACCTCGTCTCCTTTGAGGCCGCGCAATCCCTTCAAGCCGCCCTCCTTGCCGAGGAAGCCGAGCATCTGGTCGAACGAGCGGTTCTCCATCATCAGCACGACGATGTGCTTGACCCCCTGCAGGCGGCGTATCGCCTCCTCGGGGGTGGGGGGAGGAGTCACTTCCCCCCTCCCCCTTGGGGAGGGTCCGTCGATTGATTCCCGCCTCCCGAGGAGTCCGGCGTCAGCTTGTCGACCATTTTCGCCGCCGCCGCGGTCGCCTTGTCCGAGGTGTTGGCGGTCGCCTTGATCCCGAGGTAGGCGGTGACGAAGGTCGAGATGATCCCGAGGGCCGAGGTCGTGATGGCGACGGTCGACTCCCTGTTGTCGCCGGCGCCGAGGAGGGTGGCGGTGACGATGGCGATCGCGGAGACCGCGACGATGCCGGCGACCACGGCGACGAGGCCGGTGATCGTCCGCGTGCTCTCGACATCGAGAGGCTCCCCCTTTTCGGAACCCACCGAGCTGATCGCCGCCCCCGCCGCCAGCACGAGGGCGACGGCGAGGAGGACGAGGCCCAGCGCTCGCAGCTCGAGCCCTGCGGCGGTTGCGTTCTCGTCTTCGAGAGCAAAGGCGAGAACTCCGCCGAGGATGCCGGCCACGGCGGCAACGCCCAGCAGCTGCTTCGCGAATCGACTCATGCGAGCAGACTCTCTCAGAGAATCTCTGACTACACAGAAGTTCTCAATAAAATTTAGGTTTTCTGAAAGAGGGCTACTGAAAAGCCGCGAGCGCGATCGTCAGATCGAGCCCTCGAGCGTCGCCAGGGCGGCCTTGACGACGTGCTCCTCGTGGGGGATCGCCGCCTGCTCCAGCCGTTTGGAGTACGGCATGTGGACGTCGGCGCCGGTCACCCGCTGGACCGGGGCGTCGAGGTAGTCGAAGGCCTGCTCGGTGATCAGGGTCGCGAGGTTGGCGCCGACGCCGCCGTGCGGCCAGCCCTCCTCGACGATCACCGCGCGGTTGGTCTTGCGGACGCTTTCCAAGATCGTGTCGAGGTCGAGCGGGCGCAGCGTCCGCGGGTCGATCACCTCGGCCTCGACCCCGTTCTCGTGGGAAAGCTGGCTCGCCGCCCCCTCGGCGACGTGGGCCATCTTCAGCACCCCGACGATCGTCACGTCTGAGCCCTCTCGCCGCACCGCCGCTTCGCCGAAGCGCAGCGGCTCGGCCCCGTTCCCGCCCTCGGGCACCTCGCCGCGCGTCCCATATAAGGACTCGTGCTCGATGAAGACGACCGGGTTGTCGTCGCGGATCGCCGCTTTCAGCAGCGCCTTGCCGTCGGCCGGGGTGGAGGGGCAGGCGACGAGCAGGCCCGGCACCTGCAGGTAGAGCGCCTCGAAGCTGTGGGAGTGGGTCGGGCCGAGCTGATGGCCGCCGCCGCCAGGCATCCGGATCACCATCGGCACCTTCGCCTGGCCGTTGAACATGTAGCGGATCGCGGCGGCGTGGTTGACGATCTGGTCGAGCGCCAGGAGGCTGAAGTTGACCGTCATCAGCTCGACGATCGGCCGCAGCCCGTTCATCGCCGCGCCGACGCCGGTGCCGACGATCGTGTTCTCGGAGATCGGGGTGTCGCGGACGCGCCGCTCGCCGAACTCCTCCAGCAACCCCTCGGTCACCTTGAAGGCGCCTTCGAAGACGCCGACGTCCTCGCCCATCACGAAGACCGCCTCGTCGGCGCGCATCTCCTCGGCCATCGCGTCGCGCAGCGCCTCCCGCATCCGCAGCGTCGCCATCAGTCCTCGTCCCCCGCGGCATCTTCGGGCGCGTCGCCGACCTCGCGCTCGGACGAGACCCGGGGCTCGACCCCCTCCTGGGCGTCGCCGTGGGTCGCCGGGTTCGGCCGCGGCCCTTCCGGCTGCCCGGCATAGGCGGCGCCGGCCTCGGCCAGCTCTCGCGCCGCGTCGGGCATCTCGGCCTCGTCCTCGCCGCGGTGCGGCTCCGGGCTGCGCTCGTCGACGGCGTACCAGCCGCCCGGCTCGGTCTGGGCGTAGAGGTTTTCGTACATCGTGTCGAGGGCCGGCTCGGGCGAGGCTTCGGCGAACTCGACCGCGGCTTCGACCGCCGCGTCAGCGGCCTCGCGCGCCTGCGCCACCTCGCGCTCGCCGAGCACATCGGCCGCGCGGCAGCGCCGCGCGAACTGCTCGATCGGGTCTTTCTCCTGCCACTCCTCGACCTCCTCGCGCTTCCGGTAGACCTCGGGGTCGGCGGCGGAGTGGCCTTTGTAGCGGTAGGTGAAGGCCTCGAGCAGGGTCGGCCGCTGCTCCTCGCGCGCCAGCCGGATCCCCTCGGCGACGCCCTCGCGGACCGCGACCACGTCCATCCCGTCGATCCGCTCGCCGGAGATGCCGTAGCCCTCGGCCTTCTTCGAGAGGTCGGTCTGGGCGGAGTGGCGCTCGACCGAGGTCCCCATCCCGTAGAGGTTGTTCTCGACCAGGAAGAGGACCGGCAACTTCCACAGCGCCGCCAGGTTCATCGTCTCGCCGAAGTTGCCGGTGTTGGAGGCGCCGTCGCCGAACATGCAGACGGTGGCCGCGTCTTCGCCCTTGTACTGGGAGGCGAGGGCGATGCCGGCGGCGATCGGGAGGTTGCCGCCGACGATCCCGTAGCCGCCCATGAACCGCTTCTCGGCGTCGAAGATGTGCATGCTGCCGCCGCGGCCCCCGCTGGTCCCGTCGACGCGGCCGAAGAGCTCCGCCATCACCCGCTTGGGGTCGGTGCCGCGGGCGATCGCGTGGCCGTGCGTGCGGTAGGTGCCGATCAGGAAGTCTTCGGGCCGCATCACCGAGGTGGTGCCGACGATCGTCGCCTCCTCGCCGATCCCCAGGTGCAGGAAGCCGCCGGCCCGCGCCCGCTGGTACTGGCGCCCCGCCTCCTCCTCGAAGCGGCGGATCAGCGCCATCCGCGCGAGCAGCTCGTAACAGGTGGCGGCGTCAGGCAGATCTGCCATCGGGTTCACCTTAGATGACTACCCGCAGCGGCCCGACGAGTCGACTTAGTGGCCTATAAGGCAACTAAGTCGACAGGGTCAACTGTCCGCTGCCGCCACCGCTTCCTCGAGGCGGTCGTCGCCCCAGAAGACCTCGCCGCCGACGACGACACTGGGGACGCCTTCGACGCCGAGGTCGCCGGCGCGGTCGGTCGCCTCCCGCAGCGCGTCCTTGACGACCCTCGTTTCGACCGCTTTCAGCAGCGCCCGCGGGTGCATCTCGCAGGCCGCCCCGGCGATCATCACGTTGTCGACGTCGGTGAGGTCGCGCCCGGCGGCGAAGGCCTGGCGGAAGCCGGCGAGGGAGAAGGCCACGGTGCGCCCGGTCTGCTTGGCGAAGGTCGCCGCCCGCATCGCCACCAGGGTATTTGCCGGCCATGGCACCGGCCAGGCGATCGGCGGCAGCCCGTACTCGGCCGCCCGCCGCTCGATCTCCGCCATCCCCTCGGCCCGCGCCGGCGTTTCCGACCACGACCCCCGGTTGAAGCGCGCGAACAGCCCGCCGAGCAGAACCGGCTGCCACTCCGGCTGCTCCAGATCCGCCTCGGCGAAGAGCCCGCTGATCCGCTCGGCGGAGAGGTACGCGTAGGGCGATCCGAGGTCGTAGTAGAAGGTGGCGCGGCTCACGCGACTAGGCGTGAATTGCCCAGCCGTCGACGGCGCGCGCGGCGTCCAGGACGGCCTCGGAGACCGTCGGGTGCGGATGGACGATCCGGCTCAGCTCCTGGTAGCCGCCCTCCAGCGCCTGGGTCGCGACCAGCTCGGCGATCATGTCGCAGGCGCGGTTGCCGACGATGTGGGCGCCGAGGACCTCGCCGTACCTGGCGTCGACGACGAGCTTGACGAGGCCGTCTTTGTCGTCGTAGACAATGCCCGCGCCCTCGCCGGCGATTTTCTGCTTTCCGACTTTGACCTCGTGGCCCGCCTCTTCGGCCTGCGCCTGCGTCATCCCGACGCTGGCGACCTGCGGCGCGCAGAAGGTGGCGCCGACGATCAGGTTCTGGTCGACCGGGTGGGTCTCGACCCCGGCTGCGGCCTCGGCGGCGATCACGCCCTCCTCGGAGGCCTTGTGGGCGAGCGCCTTCTGGTTGACGAGGTCGCCGATCGCGAAGACCTTCTGGTTGGTGGTCCGCTGGAGCTCGTCGACCTTGATTTTGCGGCCGTTCTCCTCGAGCTGGACGCCGGCCTCCTCGAGACCGAGCCCGTCGACGTCGGGGGCGCGGCCGCCGGCGACGCAGAGGTAGTCGACCTCGGCCGAGTTGTCGCCGTAGGTGAACTTGACCGAGGACTCACCCGCTTCGACGTTCTCGACGGGAGCGCCGGTGGAAATCTCGATGCCCTGTTTCTTGAAGACGCGTTCGACGACTTTGGCGATGTCCTTGTCCTCGGCCGGGAGGATCTGGTCGAGCATCTCGATCAGCAGCACCTCGGTGCCGAAGCGCGCGTAGGCGGAGGCGAGCTCGGCGCCCGAAGCGCCGGCGCCGACCACCGCGATCCGGTTCGGCCGCTCGGGTAGCGACCAGGCACCCCAGGTTTCGAGGACGCGGCCGCCGAACTCGACGCCGGGGATCGGCAGCGCCACAGAGCCCGTCGCCAGCGTCACCGCCTTCGCCTCGTAGACCTCCTCGCCGACCTTGACGTCGCCCTCGGCGGTCAGCGAGCCGTCGCCGTGAATGAACTCGATCTTGTTTTTCTTCCACAGCCCTTCGACGCCGCCGGACAGAGTCGCCGAGACGTCCTCGCGCCTCTTGTGAAGAGCGCCCCAGTCGAGCTGGACGTCGTTGCCGACGACCCCGAGCTCGGCGGAGGACTGCGCCTCATGGAAGATCTCGGCCGTCCGCAGCACCGTCTTCGCCGGGATGCAGGCGTAGTTGAGGCAGCGGCCGCCGGCTTTGTCGCGCTCGACGACGGCGGTCTTCTGGCCCAGCTGGGCGGCGCGGATCGCGGCGACGTAGCCGCCGGGGCCCCCGCCGATGACGATCTGGTCGAAGGAATCGGCCATCTACTTTGAGCCTATAGAAGGAGAGCGGTGGGCAGGCGCGGCGGCTACGGCTTCTTCTGGCCAGGGACGCGGCCGGCGAGGCGGCCGAGCGGGCCGACCGCGCCATGCAGCGTCTCGACGCTCGAGTTGAGCCCGTCGATGCCGACCAGGATCCGCTCCATCAGCTCGCTCAGCTGGTCGATTCCGCTGTCGAGCCGGTCAATGCCGCCTTCCAGGCGATCGAGGATCTCCGGCAGCTCTCCCACCCGTTTGATGTCCTCGCGCATCGTCGGCAGGGCGCTGGTGTCGGCGGCAACCCGGTCGAGCGCCTCCACGACCCGCTCCAGCGCCGCCGTGTGTTCCTTCATCGCCCGCGTGTTCTCGGCGATCTCGGGCAGCCGCCGCAACGCCGCCACCGCGTCGGCCGGAATTCCGGCGACGCTGCCGAGGGAGGGAAGGTTCGGGGGCGCCACGCTTACCGCCTCGGCTCCCTGGTCGGCATCTGGATCCGCGCCATCGCCTTGACCATGAAGTAGAAGAAGATCCCGGCGCCCGCGAGGACGGCGAGCGTGCCGAGGATCTGGCCGACGCTGGAGGCGCCGACGACGAGGCCGAAGAAGGCGCTGAAGAGGACGACGACGAGGATCAGCTGGAAGCCGAGCACCGCCCAGTAGCGGGCGTGCCACATCCCCCAGGCCATCATCCCCATGATCACCGCGGGGGCCACCACCTGCGGCAGTTTCGGCTGTTCGCCGTTGACCTCGACACCGGTCGCGTAGCCGATCACGATCGAGACGACGATCAGGGCGGCGACGACGGCGCCGACCGTGACCACCGTCGGCCGCTCCCCCTCGGCCAGCGGCTCGAGCGCTTCACGGGCTTCCTGGTTTCGCTGCTCGGCCTTGGCGTAGCCGCGGGTCATCGGGTTCGGCTTCGCGGCCCCGCCCGCGCCGCGCTGCTTGCGCTTGACCTTCTCGTCAGGCACTGCACACCTCAGACACCGCACACCTCAGCCACCGGGCGCCACTCCCCGCTCCGCCTCGGCGAAGGCCTGGCGCAGCTCGGTCGCGGCGGCGGCCGGGTCGGCGGCGTCGCGGATCGCCCGCACCGCGCAGAGCCGCTCGGCTCCAGCGCGGACGACCTCGGCGGCGTTGCCGCCGTCGATGCCGCCGATCGCGAAGAAGGGATGGGGGGCGTTCGCGGCGGCGTGGGAGATCAGGTCGAGCCCGACCGCGGGGCGCCCCTCCTTCGTCGGCGTCTCCCAGATCGGGCCCACCGATATGTAGTCGACGGGGCGCTCGGCGCTGGCGGCGATCTGCTCCTCGGAGTGGGTCGAGAGGCCGACGATCGCGTCCGGCCCCATCAGCTCCCGCGCCCGCTCGGCGCTGACGTCGTCCTGGCCGACGTGGACCCCGTCGGCGTCGCAGATACGCGCCAGCTCCGGGTCGTCGTTGAGGACGAAGAGGGCGCTGAAGGTGTCGGCGACGCGGCGGAAGGTGCCGGCGGCGCGCTCGATCTCGGCCCGTCCCAGCTCCTTCTCGCGCAGTTGGACGATGTCGGCGCCGCCGGTCAGCGCCGCCCGCAGCAGCGCTTCCAGGTCGGTCTCGGGGCGGGCGTCGCAGACGAAGTAGAGGCGGGCGGTCCGCAGGCGCTCGCGCCGCAGCGGGCCGTCGCCCTCGGGCAGGGACAGGCTCATGCCCCGATTATGGCGAGGCAGGGGTCCGGGACCGTCCCCCGGGCGCGCCCGGGGGGTAGCATCGGGAGAGCACGGGAGCCCGCGAGGGCTGAGAGGGTGGCATCGAGGCCACCGACCGTTTCGACCTGATCCGGGTAATGCCGGCGGAGGCAAAGGCTTTGAGCGAGAAGCGCGGTTTCGATCTTGTGGTTGTCGGTGGCGGGGTGATCGGCCTCAGCTGCGCCTGGGGCGCTGCCCAGCGCGGGGCGGAGGTTGCGGTGCTGGAGCGCGGGGTGCCGGGGCAGGGAGCGACCCGGGTCGCGGCCGGGATGCTGGCGCCGGTGGGGGAGCTGACCTTCGGCGAGCCGGAGCTGCTGGAGCTGACCCTGGTGGCGGCGAAGCTGTACCCGGAGTTCGTCGCGGAGCTGGAGGCGGCGACCGGTGAGAGCACTGGGTACGACCGGCTGGGCGCTCTGCACGTCGCCCTCGACCGCGACGAGGCGGCGCAGCTGCGCCGGGTCCACGACCTGCAGCGGTCGCTCGAGCTCCAGGCCGAGTGGCTGCCGCCGCGCCGCTGCCGCGAGCTGGAGCCGGGGCTGACGCCCTCGTTCCACGGCGGGGTGCTGGCTGCCGGCGAGGCGGCGGTCGACCCACGGCAGCTGACCCGGGTGCTGCTGAAGGCGTGTGAGGGAGAGGGTGTCGAGATCCGGACCGGCACCGAGGTCGTCGGCGGGATCTTCGACGGAGAGCGCCTCGCCGGCCTCCGAACGACTCCGGGGTCCGCCGGACCTTTGTATCGCGATGCGGAACAAAGGACCGGCACACCTACCGAGGAGGTCCGCGCCGACGCGGTTCTCCTCGCCGCCGGCGCCTGGTCCGGCGCGGTCGAGTGGCTGCCCGAAGACGCTCGGCCGCCGGTGCGGCCGGTGAAAGGTCAGGTGGTCGAGCTGCGCAGCCGCAGCTCTGAGCCGCCTGCCCGCCACATCCTCGCCTCCGAGCGCGTCTACCTGGTGCCGCGCGCCGACGGCCGCCTCGTAATCGGCGCCACGGTCGAAGAAATGGGGTTCGACACCGCCGTCACCGCGGGCGGCGTCCACGAGCTCCTGCGCGAGGCCTACCGCCTCCTCCCCGACGTCGCCGAGATGGAGTGGGTAGGCGCCACCGCCGGCCTGCGGCCGGGAACGCCGAGCAACCTTCCCATCGTCGGCCCCGGGGCGATCGACGGGCTCATCCTCGCCACCGGCCACTACCGCAACGGCATCCTCCTGGCGCCGCTGGCGGCCGAGACCGTTGCGGAGCACCTTTCAAGGCGGCGTTCGTCCTTTGTCGGCTCTAGGGCGACAAAGGACGAACGCGCTGTTACGGGAGTGGGACGAAACTCATGAGGATCGAGCTGAACGGTGCTTCGCACGAGCTGCCCGAGGATGCGACGCTCGATGCCGCCGTCCGAGCCTCCGGCGCCGGGGAGGGGGGACGCGGGGTCGCGGTCGCCCTCGACGGCGAGGTCGTCCCGCGGGGCGAGTGGGAGACGACGCCGCTGCGCGAAGGGCAGGCGGTCGAGGTGCTGGCGGCGATCCAGGGCGGCGCCGAGACCTGGGAGCTCGGCGGCCGCGAGTGGGGCTCGCGGCTGATCGCCGGCACCGGCGGCTTCCGCTCGCTGGAGCAGATGGAAGCGGCGCTGCAGGCCTCCGGGACCGAGATCGTCACCGTCGCCCTGCGCCGCATCGACCCCGCGGCCGAGGGCTCGGTCCTCGACGTGATCGACCGCCTCGGCCTCTTCGTCCTCCCCAACACCGCCGGCTGCTACACGGCCCGCGACGCCGTCCGCACCGCCAAGCTCGCCCGCGAGGCCTTCGCGACCGACTGGATCAAGCTCGAGGTGATCGGCGACGACCGCACGCTGTACCCGGACGCGGTCGAGCTCGTCGACGCCGCCGAACAGCTGGTCGCCGACGGCTTCACCGTCCTCCCCTACACCAACGACGACCCTGTCCTCGCCCGCCGCCTCGAAGAGGCCGGCTGCGCCGCGGTGATGCCGCTCGGCTCGCCGATCGGCTCCGGCGCCGGCATCCGCAACCCGTACAACATCGCGATCATCACCGAGCGCGCCGAGGTCCCGGTCCTCCTCGACGCCGGCATCGGCACCGCCTCCGACGCTGCTCAGGCCCTGGAGCTCGGCTGCGACGCGATTTTCGCCGCCAGCGCCATCTTCGGCGCCGAGGACCCTGCCGCTATGGCAACCGCCCTGCGCCGCGGCGTCGAAGCCGGTGACCTCGCCCGCCGCGCCGGCCGCATCCCCCGCCGCACACACGCCGTGGCCTCGACCGCCTACGAGGGCCTGCCGGACCTCTCCTAAACCTCCCGGCACGCCACCCAACCGCCCTCTACCATGAGCCCTTCGCCCCTGTAGCTCAGCTGGTTAGAGCGGCGGCCTTTTAAGCCGCGCGGCGCGGGTTCGAGTCCCGCCGGGGGCATCAACCATCGGCGGTCGCCTTCACCGCGGTGGAAGATTAGTCGAGAAATTCCGTTAAGAAAGGTGAACGGCAACTGAACGGGGGGGGAGGGTCATGGTCGACGACCCCCGAGATCGCAAGACGTACAACATCGGGATCACCTTTTTGGGGCTGGCCGCAGTGGTGGCCATCGCCGGCATCAGCTGGGTCTGCGCCGAACACTGGTGCGTCAAGAACGTCCCCAACGAGCTTTGGTTCGGGGGAGCGGCGATCTTCGGTGCCTTCGTCGGCGCCCTTATCGCGGTGCCGCTTCCGAAGCGTAAGAAGGAAGAGGAGGATCAGACAGCTCTCCTCTTCGTCATCGTGACTATCGGAGGGGCGTTGATTTTCGGCATCGTCGCTGCGGTGCTCGCCGAAAGTGATTCCTTCCCATGGGTCGCGCTCCTGGTCACCTTCGGGGGTCTGCTGCTGGGACTTCCGATTCCCTCACCGGGGCGCAGAGACGGGTAGGTCGTGTGTCGCTCCATGGCCTGATCCAGCACTCGTTTGCCCTGCAACTTCCCAAGGAACGGCGCCCGTTAGCCGGTTCTGATGCCGACGGCAGAATCCGCGAGCGCTTCGAGTTCTCCGGAGACGGAGGCGCGAGCTTCGCCGTGAGGTCGGCGGCTGAACCCGAGATCCTCGGCACCCCCGATCCGACCCGTCTCGCCATAGCCACAGGAGCGCACAGCCCGCTGGTCGCACGCCCCGGGCTCACGAGCGTGACGCCGCTGCCGATCGACTTTTCGGGGGCCGATGGCACAGCGACGGACCCGGTTCTGCCGCCCGCGTTCGCCTGGGCGGGTCGGGGAACGAGCGAAGACCCCCTTCAATGCGGACCCACGTTCGTCTTCGCCCAAGGAGACGGTGGGACCGAAGAGGCGGGAAGCAACGAGTACCTCGTGGAACCGGTAGGCGCCGACCTCGACTCGGACGCGCGGACGATCTCCCTGGCCCTGCTCGGGATCCTCGCCCACAAGCGCTCGCGGCTGTTCAGCCTCCCCCTCGCCAACCGGATCGTCAGCGTGCTGCTCCCGCATCTCGTCCTTACTCCCAGCCACGGACCTTCCTCGCGGCGCTGGTTCGTGCAGCCGCTCGTCTCCTTTGTCCGAGAGGGTCGGATGAAGAGTGATTTTCGCGACAGCTACGGGTTGACGCTGATGCTCGTCCCCGTCACTGCTCGTTATGGGGAGCGGAAGATGACCCACGAGGAGATCGACGCAACCGTCAATGCCGGTTGGGGTCTCGCCGCCTTTCCCACCCGAGAGAGCCCGCCTCGGTTCATGGCGCGGGGGCCGCTGCTCGAGTACTTACCTCGGCTCTGTTCCCCCTTGGACTCGGCAAATTTGCTGCCGACCACCGGAGGCCGAACAGAGTTCATGCTGCGCCAGGGAGCCGAGGTTCTCGCCTTCGCCCTCGGGCTGCGGCTGGCCCAAGGGCGGAGTGGTCGTGTGACCAGGGAGACGATGCGCCGCATCGGCGATGACGTCGTCACCTCCCTTGGGAGCGCCCGAGTGTCGTCGGTCCTGGTCGTGGACAACATCACTGCAGACGAAATTCGCACCGATACTCCGCCCGAGAAGCACAGCGACCTGATGGCCAAGATCGCTCGTGAAACCCGACCCCCTATCAACCTCGACGGCTATCGCAGGTTCAGGCTGGATCAGGCCTTCGTCGACGACAAGACCTACGTCATCGGGGTGGTGCCGACGAAGCGGTGCCTGGTCACCACCTGCGCCGCCGAGGCCCAGCGGGGTTGGTACCAATCAGGCTTGATGCAGGCGGGCAGCCTCGCCCATATGACCGTCGGGGCCGCGACCGCGATCGGGACCTTGCGGGCGATCGACCGGGATCTCGAAGAGCTTAAGCGGGCGGACCCGAGCAAGATCGCCGATATAGACGACGACATTGCCATCGATCTGCGTGAGGTCTACGACCTGGACATCACCAGTGAGGAATACCGGCGCCTGTACCGTCGCCTCCGCAATCGCCTCGGCATCACCAGCGACTACCAGGCATTACAGGACAAGATGGCGACGCTGTACCGGTCGATGTCGACCCAGCATGGCGTCAAGTCGCAAATGCAGTTGAACCTGCTCACCGCGGCGATCGTCGTCCTCAGCGTTCTGATCCTCATCGCCGGCATCGTGGCTGCCTCCAAATGATGGGACCGGGTTGGAGTCGGCCCGTGTCAGCAGCGTCGTGTGTTGTACTTGAGCCATGGGCGGGGACGGAGCCAACAGCGACGGGATCCGGCACGACCAGCGCCTGCTCCGCGTCCCGGTCGATACGGAGAGCGACGACAAGCGCCGCCTCGACCGCATCCAGAAGGAGATCGGAGGCGCCTTCACCGCCCTGCGCGACATCGACGAAGGGGTCTCGATCTTCGGCTCGGCCCGGGTTGAGGAGGGCCACCGCTGGTACGACCTCGCCCGCGAGACCGCGGCCTGCCTCACCCACCACGGCTTCACGGTGATCACCGGCGGCGGCCCCGGCCTGATGGAGGCTGCCAACCGCGGTGCCGCCGAGTCCGGCGGCCTCTCGGTCGGCCTCAACATCGAACTGCCGCACGAGCAGGCGGTCAACCCCTACGTCAACCGCCAGTACGAATTTCACTACTTCTTCGCCCGCAAGCTGATGTTCGTCCGCTTCGCCCGCGCCTTCGTGATCATGCCGGGCGGCTTCGGCACCCTCGACGAGATGTTCGAGTCCCTGACCCTGATCCAGACCCACCGCATCCACGCCTTCCCGACGATCCTCGTCGACTCCAAATTCTGGGACCCGCTCCTCGAGTGGATCGACCGCGGCCTCGAGGACCACGGCCTGATCGGCCCGGGCGACAAAGAGATGCTGGTCGTTACCGATGACCCGCACGAGGTCTGCAAGCACGTGATGCGGGCGAGCGAGCTGCAGCGGGCTGTCGCGAGCTAGTGCCGGAAGTGCCTGTGCTTCGTGAAGACCATCGCGACGCCGGCCTGCTCGCAGGCCTCGATCACCTCGGCGTCGCGTTTGGAGCCGCCGGGTTGGATGACGGCGGTGGTGCCGGCCTGGATCGCCAGCTCGGGGCCGTCGGCGAAGGGGAAGAAGGCGTCGGAGGCTAGTGCGGAGCCGGCGAGGAGGGTGTCGGCCTCGGCGCCGCGGGCCTCGCGGCACTTCTCCACGGCTAGGCGGACGGAGTCGACGCGGCTCATCTGGCCGGCGCCGATGCCGAGGGTCGCGCCGCCCTTGGCGATCACGATCGCGTTGGAGCGGACCCGGCGGCTGACGGTCCAGGCGAAGAGCATGTCCTGCCACTGCTCGTCGGTGGGCTGGTTGCCGGTGACCGCCTCCATGATCTCTTTGGGCTCGGGGTCGCCGTCGCGGTCCTGGATCAGCAGGCCACCCTGCACCCGCTTGACGTCGCGTTCGCTCGGGTCGGCCTGGCGGCGCTCCTCCTCGCAGAGGATGCGGATCGCTTCCTTCTGGGTGAGGACGTCAAGCGCCCCCTCCTCGTAGCCCGGCGCGCTCAGCACCTCGACGAAGTTCTTGTGCAGCTCCTCGGCGAGCTCGCGGCCGATCGGGCGGTTGAGCGCGATGACGCCGCCGTAGGCGGAGACCGGGTCGCAGGCGAGCGCCTTCAGGTAGGCGTCGAGCGCGTCGGCACCGATCGCCACCCCGCAGGGGTTGTTGTGCTTGACGATCACGCAGGCCGGCTCCTCGAAGTCGCTCGCCAGGCTGCGGGCCGAGTCGAGGTCGAAGACGTTGTTAAAGGAGAGCGCCCGCCCGTGCAGCTTCGAGGTCCGCGAGAGGATGTGGCTGCGCAGCCCCTGCTCCGCGTAGAGCGCCGCTCGCTGGTGCGGGTTCTCGCCGTAGGAGAGGTCGAGCACCTTCTCGTAAGCGACCGCGAGGTGTTCGGGGAAGTCCTCGTACTCCATCGAGAACCAGCGGCTGATCGCGGCGTCGTAGCGCGCGGTCTGGGCGAAGGCCTCGTTGGCGAGCCAGTGGCGGGTCGCGGCGGAGATCTCGCCGCCGCTCTCTTCTAGCTCGGCGCAGACGGCGTCGTAGGACTCCGGTTTGACGATCACGGCGACGCTCTCGTGGTTCTTCGCCGCCGCCCGGATCATCGTCGGGCCGCCGATGTCGATGTTCTCGATCGCCAGGTCGTGCTCGACCTCGTTGCCGGCGACGGTCTGCTCGAAGGGGTAGAGGTTGACGCAGACGACGTCGATCGGCTCAATCCCCTCGCGCTCCAGCGTCGCCATGTGCTCGGGGTCGCCGCGCCGCGCCAGCAGCGCCGCGTGCAGCCGCGGGTGCAGCGTCTTCACCCGGCCGTCGAGGATCTCTTCCTGGCCGGTGAACTCGGAGACGTCGGTCACCTCGAGCCCGGCCTCGCGCAACGCCGTCGCGGTCCCGCCGGTGGAGAGGATCTCGACCCCGAGCGCCGCCAGCCCCTTGGCGAAGTCGGCGACGCCGGTCTTGTCGGAGACCGAGATCAGAGCGCGGCGGACGCGGACCTGGCCGTTCTCGGCGCTCGTCGTCTGGGTGTCGGTGGCGGGGTCAGTCATCGATCGCGACCTTGCGCGGGTCGCTGGGGTCGATCCTAACCCTGCCCTCCGCGATCATGCGGATCGCCTCCGGGTAGAGCTCGTGCTCGAGGTTGTGGACGGCGGCTTCGAGCACGCCGCGTTCGCGGCCGACCGGCACCGGCACCCGCCGTTGCAGGATCACCGGCCCGGTGTCGACTCCCTCGTCGACGAAGTGGACGGTGACGCCGGTCTCCTGTACGCCTGCCTCCAGCGCCTGCCCGATCGCGTCGAGGCCGGGGAATTCCGGTAGCCAGGCGGGGTGGATGTTGACGATCCGCCTCGCGAAGCGGGCGACGAACGGTTCGGTCAGCAACTGCATGTAGCCGGCGAGCACGACCAGGCCGGGGCGGTGGGCTTCGACCCAGTCGCCCATCGCCGCGTCGCGACCGATCCGGTCGGGATAGGCATCGGCCGGGAAGACCGCGGTGTCGATGCCGGCGCCCGCCGCCCGTCCCAACGCCCCCGCGCCCGCCTTGTCGGAGCCAACTGCCACCACCTCGACCAGCCCGCGCCCGTGCAGCTTGTCGAGGATCGCCTGCAGGTTGGTGCCGCTGCCCGAGGCGAGGACGACGATCCGGAAGGCGCTCACGCGCGCATTATCGTGGTCCCCTCGATGAGCGGCTCTTGGCAAGCGGTCCTCTATCTCCACCTGCTGGCGATGGCCTTCTTCGTCGGCGGCCAGATCGTCTTCGGCATCGCCATCGTCCCGATCCTCCGCGACGATCCCGACCGCGAGCGGATGCGGGCGGTCGCCCGCCGTTTCGGCTACGGCTCGCTGATCGCCCTCGGCGTCCTCATCGTCACCGGCTGGGCGATGGCCTCCCACTACGACCTCTGGGACAGCTCCACCCTGCAGTGGAAGCTCGGCTTCGTCGCCGCCGTCATCGGTTTGACGATTGTCCACCTGAGGCGGCCGAAACTTCACATCCTGCAAGCAGCGATCCTGCTCGCCTCGCTGGCAATCGTCTGGCTGGGTCTCGAGCTCGTCGTCAGCTGATCAGCGCGCAGCGGCGATCGTCTCGAGGGCGAATTTGCCATCCGCCTCGTCCGGGTCGCCCAAGGGGTATTCGCCGCTGAAGCAGGCGTCGCAGTGTTCGGCCGGGTCGCCGCCGATCGCCTCGTAGACGCCGGCCATCGAGAGGTAGGCGAGGCTGTCGGCCTCGAGCTCGTCGGCGATCCCGTCGATCGAGCGGTTGTGGGCGATCATCTCCTCGCGGGTCGACATGTCGACGCCGTAGTGGCAGGGGTTGCGGATCGGCGGCGCCGAGATCCGCAGGTGGACCTCGCGGGCGCCGGCATCGCGCAGCATGCCGACGATCTGGCGGGTGGTGTTGCCGCGGACGATCGAGTCGTCGACGACGACGAGGCGCTGGCCGGCGACGATCTCCGGCAGCGGGTTGAACTTCAGCCGCAGGCCGTGCTTGCGCAGCTCCTGGCCGGGCTGGATGAAGGTCCGCGCGACGTAGCGGTTCTTGATCAGGCCGTCGTCGCGGGGGATGCCGGAGGCGCGGGCGAACCCGGCCGCCGCCGGGTTGCCGGAGTCCGGCACCGCGATCACCAGGTCGGCCTCTACCGGAGCCTCGCGCCAGAGGATCTCGCCCATCCGCCCGCGCGACTGCTGCAGGACCTTGCCCTCGAGGCGGCTGTCGGGGCGGGAGAAGTAGATGTGCTCGAAGACGCAGGTCGCCCGCCGCTCGGCCTTCACCACCTGGCGGGTCTCCAGCCCCCGCTCGGTCAGGCTGACCAGCTCGCCGGGGTGGACCTCGCGCATCAGCTCGGCGCCGATGATGTCGAAGGCGCAGCTCTCGGAGGCGACGACGAAGCGGTCGTCGAGGCGGCCGAGGCTGAGCGGCCGGATCCCGTGCGGGTCGCGGAAGGCGACGATCGCCCGCTTGGTCATCACCACGGTCGAGTAGGCGCCCTGCAGCCGCGGCATCACGTCGGCGACGGCGTCCTCGATCATCTTGCCGTCGTGGGAGGAGAGCAGCGCCGCCATGATCTCCGAGTCGGAGGTGCCGCGGAAGTGCAGACCCTTCTCCTTCAACTCGCCCCAGAGCTCGACCGCGTTGGTGAGGTTGCCGTTATGGGCGAGGGCGACCTCGCGGCCGTCGTCACGCCAGATCGGCTGCGCGTTCTCCCAGGAGCCGCCGCCGGTGGTCGAGTAGCGGACGTGGCCGATCGCCATGTCCCCCTGCAGGGCCCGCAGTTTCTCCTCGTCGAAGACCTGGGAGACCAACCCCTGCTCGCGCATCGTCGTCAGCATCCCGCCCTCGCAGGTGGCGATCCCGGCCGACTCCTGGCCCCGATGCTGCAGCGCGTAGAGGCCGAAGTAAGCCAGGCGGGAGACGTCGTGCCCAGGTGCGTATACGCCGAAGACGCCGCATTCATCTCGCGGCCCCTCGCGGTCGAAGCTGAACCCCTGGTCGGGAGTCAAAGCGCGTGTTCCTCGCTGCTCGTTGGCAATAAGAAGACGGACGCGCAGGCAGACAGGCTGCCTACCCGCGGAGAGTAGCAGCGCCTGGCGGCGTCGGACGCGGCGCGGGGCGGTGTCCTCGCGCCGCTTGGTCCGACGCCGCCAGGACACCTCTCACGCCAGCTGCAGCGGCTTCGCGACCGGTTCGCCGACCACCAGGTCGAAGCGCTCGATCAGCTCCGGGATCGACTCCGGTTTCATCAGGTGCCCGTAGCGGCCGGCGAGCTCGGCCAGCTGCTCGGGCTCGGCTTTGAGTGCGCCGCCCATTGCGTCGAGCTCACGGAAGAAGTGCTCGAAGCCGGCGGGGGCGATGATCTCGAGGATCCGGCAGGGCTCGTCGCCGGCGTTCCAGAAGGTGTGCCACTGGTTGCGAGGCTTGAAGACGAGGTCGCCAGGGCCGGCTTCCACTACCTCGTCACCGAGCAGCGCCCCCATCCGCCCCTCGAGCACGAAGCTGTACTCGTCCTCGCGTTCGTGCAGATGCAGGGGTGCCGCCAGCGCCCGCGGGGACATCGGGTGTTCGACCAGCGAGAAGTCGCCGCCGGCGTCCTCGCCGTCGATCATGAACCGCACGCCGATGCTGCCGAGGAAGCCCAGCTTGCCGCCCTCGGGACCGATAACCGTTGCCATCTCTTTCTCCTTTTCAATTTCACCGAACATAAGTGTTGCGCGAAAAAGTAGCGACGGTTGACGGATCTGTCAAGATTGGTCGTACACCCATGTCCGACGGAAAGCGAAAGTACGAGAAGAAGCGCCGCGCCGAAGCCGAGGCGCAGACCCGGCTGCGGATCACCGAAAGCGCGGTCGAGCTGCATGGCACCCTCGGCCCGTCCCGCACCTCGATGAGCGCCGTCGCCGAGCACGCCGGCGTCCGCCGCTCGACCCTCTACCGCCACTTTCCCGACGAGGCGGCCCTCTTCGGCGCCTGCTCGGAGCACTGGGCGATGGAGAACCCGCCGCCGGACATCAGCCGCTGGGAGCAGGTCGAGGATCCGGCCGAGCGCCTAGCCGTGGCGCTGGCGGAGATGTACGCCTACTACCGCCGGGCGGGGGGGATGATCGACAAGCTCCTCCGCGACGAGCAGACGGTGCCGGTAGTCGCCGAGAAATTCGCCGCCTACCACCAGTTCCTGGCAATCGCCGCCGAAATCCTCATCAAGGGCCGAGGCCTCCGCGGCAACGCCGCCAAACGAACCCGCGCCGCGATCGGCCACGCCCTCGCTTTCCGCACCTGGCAGGACCTCACCGAGGCGCAGGACCTCGACGACCAGGGGGCAGCCGAGTTGATGTCGGGCTTGGTCGCCTCAGCCTGAGCCCATTCGTCTGTTCCTTTTCGTTGCCGGAGGCGGAAAAGGAACAGACGAATCTAGGACCCACCCAGGCTGTCGCCGCTCTCGGGGTCGAACAGGTGGAGCTTCGAGGTGTCGGCCCAGAGCTGGGCGGTTTCGCGGCGCTTGACCTTGCTGGTCGGGTCGAGGCGGGCAACTATTTGCTCGTGGCCTTCGCGGATTTCGCCGGCGCCGGTTTCCTCGAGGCTCTCTTCGACGATGTCGGCGAGCTGGTCGGACTGGACGCCCTCGGACTCGATGTGGAAGTAGGCGAAGAGGTCGGAGCCGAGCGACTCGACGAGGTCGATCTCGGCCTCGAAGGTGACGCCGCGCTCCTCCTTGAGGTCGCCGATCACCTCGACGTCCTCGAAGTTCTCCGGCCGCAGCCCGGCGATCACCTGGCCGTCGCGGCCCTCGACGCCGAGGTCGCCGGCGTCGACCTCGCCGATCGGCAGTTTGAGCTTGCCGCCGTTGAGCTGGGCCGGCATGAAGTTCATCGCCGGTGAGCCGATGAAGCCGGCGACGAAGAGGTTCTTCGGGTTGTCGTAGAGATCGGCCGGCGTCCCCACCTGCTGCAGGACCCCCGCCCGCATCACCGCGACCCGGTCGCCGAGGGTCATCGCCTCGGTCTGGTCGTGGGTGACGTAGACGGTGGTCGTCTCCAGTTTCGACTGCAGCCGCGCCACCTCGGTCCGCATCTGCACCCGCAGCTTCGCGTCGAGGTTGGAGAGCGGCTCGTCCATCAGGAAGGCCTTCGGGTCGCGGACGATCGCCCGGCCCATCGCCACCCGCTGGCGCTGGCCGCCGGAGAGGTTGGCCGGCCGCCGGTCGAGGTGCTGCTCGAGGTCGAGCGTCTTCGCCGCCTCCTCGACCTTCTTGTCGATCTCCCCCTTGTCGGTCCCGGCCAGCTTCAGCGCGAAGCCCATGTTCTCGCGCACGGTCATGTGCGGGTAGAGCGCGTAGTTCTGGAAGACCATGGCGATGTCGCGGTCCTTCGGCGAGCGGTCGTTGACGGTCTCGCCGTCGATCTTCAGCTCGCCGCTGGAGATGTCCTCGAGCCCGGCGATCATCCGCAGCGCCGTCGACTTGCCGCAGCCCGAGGGGCCGACGAGGATCATGAACTCGCCATCTGAAATGTCCAGATCAAGGTCTTTGACGGCTTCGAAACCGTCGGCGAAGGTCTTGGTGATTCCGTCGAGGACTATCTCTGACATCGGTTGGCTCCTTTATCCCTTGACGGCGCCGGCGGTGAGACCGGCGACGATTCGGCGCTGGAAGATGAGGACGAAGACGATGATCGGCACCGTCACCACGACCGCCGCGGCGGCGATGCTGCCGGTCGGCGCGGTGAAGGACGATTCGCCGGTGAAGAAGGCGAGGGCGGCGGGAACGGTCCGGCTCGCGTCCGAGCTGGTCAGCGAGATCGCGAAGAGGAAGTCGTTCCAGCAGAAGATGAAGACGAGGATCGCGGCGGTGAAGACGCCCGGCGCCGCCAGCGGCACGATCACCTTGGTGAAGGCCTGGAACGGGGTCGCGCCGTCGACCTGGGCGGCCTGCTCGAGGTCCCAGGGGATCTCGCGGAAGAAGGCGACGAGGACGTAGATCGCCAGCGGCAGCGAGAAGGTGAGGTAGGGGATGATCAGCCCCAGCCAGGTGTCGTAGAGGTGCAGCGCCCGCCACATGTCGAACAGCGGCCCGACCGTGGAGATCGGCGGGAACATCGCGATCGCCAGGGCGCCGGCGAGGATCAGCCGCTTGCCGGGGAATTCGAGCCGGGCGATCGCGTAGGCGCAGAAGGAGGCGAGGACGATCGAGATCGCCGTCGTGATCAGGGCGATCCCGATCGAGTTGATCAGCGGCTTGATGAAGGGGCTGTCGCTGATGCCGCCTTCGAAGAGGCTCTTGTAGTTGTCGAAGGAGACGCTCTGGGGGAGGAAGTGCTGGTCGGCCAGTTCCGCCGGCGGCTTCAGCGAGATCGAGATCAGCCAGACCACCGGGATCAGCGCGAAGACCACCACGAGGACGATGGCGATGCTCCAGAGGGCGTAGTCGCGGCCGCTGCGGTCGGTCATCTCAGCCCCCCGGTCGGCCTTCGTCGAGTTTGGTCCCGAAGCCGCGCACGAAGACGAAGGCGATCAGGAAGACGCAGAGGAAGATCAGCACCGAGACCGCCGAGCCGAGGCCGAGGTTGAGGCGGCTGATCAGCTGGTTGTAGCCGAGGATCGAGACCGATTCGGTTTCCAGCGCCCCCCGGGTCATGATGAAGATCGTGTCGAAGACGCGGAAGGCGTCGAGGGTGCGGAAGAGCAGGGCGACGAGGATCGCCGGTTTCATCAGCGGCAGGGTGATCCGCGTGAACCGCTGCCAGGCGGTGGCGCCGTCGACCCGCGCCGCCTCGTAGAGCTGGTCGTCGATCGTCACCAGCCCGGCCAGCAGCAGCAGCGCCATGAACGGCGTCGTCTTCCAGACCTCGGCCATGATGATCACCGCGAAGGAGCTGAAGCGGCCGCCGAACCAGTCCATTTCGTTGGAGATCAGCGGCAGGTTGTTGACGAAGCCGGTTTCCGGCGCGAAGGCGAACTGCCAGGCGAAGGCGGCGACTACGGTGATGATCCCGTAGGGGATCAGGACCGAGGTGCGGACGACGCCGCGGCCGAAGATCGCCCGGTGCATGACCAGCGCGATCGCCATCCCCAGGACGAGCTCGATCGCGACCGTGGTGACCATGATGAAGACGGTGTTGAAGACGTCCGTCCACCAGAGGCTCGAGGTAAGGACGGTGGCGTAGTTGGAGAGCCCGGCGAAGCTGTTTTCGTCGGGGAAGCGGAGGTCGACGTTCTGCAGCGAGAGGACGACGGCGTAGGCGATCGGGTAGGCGGTGACGAGCAGCATCGCCAGCACCGCCGGCGCGCAGAGCATCCAGGCGAGTTTGCGCTCCGAGCGGGTGCGCTCTGACTTCATCAGAGCAGCCCTTCCCGCTTGACCGCGTCTTCGACGTTCGACTTCAGTTCGTCGTAGATGGATTCCGTGTCTTCGGGGTCGATCTTGTCCGGCGGGTGGAGCGCGCGCTGCACCGCCAGGGTGACGTCCTGGTAGGCGGGGCTGGTCGGCCGCGGTCCCGCGGCTTCAATCGATTCTTTGACCAGCGGGGCGAAGCCGGGGTAAGCCTTGGTCACCGCTTTGTCGGTGTAGAGGTCAGAGCGCGACGGCGGCAGACCGTCGAGTTCGACCGCAGTTTTCTGGCTCTTGTCGTCGGCGAGACAGGCGGCCGCTTCGAAGGCGACGTCCTTGTTCTTCGAGTAGGAGCTGACCGCGAGGTTGAAGCCGCCGAGCGGCGGCTTGCTGGGCTTGCTCGCGTCGACCCGCGGGAAGCGGGCGAAGCCCATCTCCTTGCCGATTTCCGGCGCTTCTTCCTGGGCGCTGGCGTAGGCGAAGGTGTAGTTCGTCATGAAGGCCGATTCGCCGGCCTCGAAGGCAAGCCGGGCGCTGTCCTCGTCGGAGGTCGAGAGGCTCGGCGGGGCGGCGCCGCCGTTGGCCAGCTTGCCGATCACCTGCAGCGCCTTTTCGGTCGGCCCCTGTTCGAGGTCGACTTCTTCGGGGCCGGAGAGGATTTCCGTCCCGGCGCTCTCGATCAGCGCATTGACGAAGACCATGTAGCCCTCGTAGCGGTTGGCCTGGACCTGGATCGAGCCGGCTTCCTTCAGCCCTTCGGCGACTTCGATCATTTCGTCCCAGGTTTTCGGCGGCTGCTTGACCAGGTCTTTGCGGTACCAGAGCAGCTGCGTGTTGGTGTTGAACGGCGCCGCGTAGAGCTTCTTTTCGAACGAGGCCGTCTCGATCACGTTGGGGAAGACCTTTTCCGTGACCTGCTTTTTCAGCGGCCCGGTCCACGGTTCGACCCAGCCGGCGTTGGCGAACTCGCCGGTCCAGATCACGTCCATGCCGACGATGTCGATCGAGGAGTCTTCGGCGCCGAGCCGCCGTACCAGCTGTTCGCGTTGCTGGCTGGCGTCGGTGGGGAGGAATTCCGGCGTGATCGTGTACTTGCCGTTCGATTCTTCCGAGCACCGTTTCGAGACTTCTTCGATCGTCCCGCCCGGTTGGATCGCGACGAAGAAGGTGAGGTCGGGAGGGCCGGATTCGTCGGAGCTGCCGCAGGCGGCGAACGCGCCGGCCGTCAGCGCCAGGGCGCCGAGGCAGATCAGGGCACGCATCATCCGACCGGTTCTCACCGCTTCTCCTCCTTGTCGACCCCCACCCAAGACGGGGGTGCAGTGAAGAAGCTGCCCGCGAGGGCCTTTGTCTAAACGCCGCCTTCGTCTGTTCCTTGTCGTTGCTGGAGGCAGAAAAGGAACAGACGAACTGCTAGACGTCGGCGAGCAGCGCCGCCAGCGCCCCCTGCAGCCCGGCGACCGCGGAGGCGAGCGGGGCGTCGTCGCCGGCGGCGCGGGCCCGGATCAGCGCCCCCTCGACCGTCGAGACGACGAGGCCCGCGAAGTTCTCCGCCTCGCGTTTGGCGACGCCTTCGTCGCGCAGGGCGGCGGCGATCGGCGCTTCCCAGCTTTCGAAAGCGGCGGTTGCCGCGGCGGCGAGGGCGGGATCCTCGGGCCGGGCGAGGGCGGCGGCGGCGACCGGGCAGCCGAGCCGCTCGGGCTTGTCCTTGACCCGGCGGCGGAACATCTCGCCGAAGGTGGCGAGGGTCTCGGCGAGGCCGAGCTCGCCCAGCGAGCTTTCGATCGCGGCTCGGATCTCCCGGCCCTCGAGCTCGGCTGCTTCGACCGCGAGCTGCGTCTTGCCGCCGGGGAAGTGGTGGTAGATCGAGCCGCGGGGGGCATTGCCGCGCTCGGCGACGTCGCGCAGCTCCATCCCCGCGTAGCCCTTCTCGGCGAGCAGCCTGCGGGCGCCGTTGAGGAGCCGGTCGCGGCCGTCGCGCCGCGTCGGCTCGACGGCTTTCGCATCGGCGAGTCGCGTTATGCCCACGGTCATAGTATAGTCGCGGCCACGATGTATGACCGCGGGCATAGAGCGAGCGTCATCATTGCCTGCACCGGCGCCTTCCTCGTCTTCCTCGACACGACGATCGTCAACATCGCCTTCCCGGACATCTCCGCCTCCTTCCCGGAGGCGAGCCGCGGCCTCCTCTCCTGGGTCCTCGACGGCTACTTCGTCGTCATCGCGGCGCTGCTGGTCCCGGCCGGCGGGCTAGCCGACCGCTTCGGGCACAAGCGCGTCTTCCTCGGCGGCCTCGCCCTCTTCACCCTGGCAAGCCTGCTCTGCGCGGCGGCCCCCTCGCTCGAGGCGCTGATCGCATTCCGGGTCCTGCAGGGAGTGGGGGCGGCGGCGATCGCGCCGACCTCGCTGGCGATCGTCCTCGACAGCTTCCCGCCGGAGAAGCGGGCGACCGGGGTCGGCCTCTGGGGCGCCGCCGCCGCGGCCGCGGCGGCGACCGGCCCGACCCTCGGCGCCGCCCTGGTCGAACTCGACAGCTGGCGCCTCGTCTTCCTCGTCAACCTGCCGCTCGGCGCCGCCCTGCTGCTCGCCGGCCGCCGGCTGCTCGCCCACCAGGAGCTCCGCGACAGCCGCCTCCCCGATCTCCCGGGGGCGCTGATGCTGGCGCTCGGGCTGGCGGCGGTGACGCTGGGGATCGTCGAGGGCAACGACTGGGGCTGGACGGGGGCCGGGACGCTCGCCGCCTTCGGTGCCGCGGCGCTCCTCCTCGGCGCCGTCGTCGCCCGCAGTCTCCGGCACCCGCGGCCGATCGTCGAGCCGGCGCTCTTCACCCATCGCTCGTTCTCGCTCGGCAATCTCGGGACGCTGCTCTTCGCCGCCGCCTTCTTCTCGCTGATCCTCGGCAACGTCCTTTTCCTGACCACGGTCTGGGGCTACAGCATCCTCAGCGCCGGCCTCGCCGCCCTGCCTGGGCCGGCGATGACGACCGTCGTCTCCGGTCCGGCCGGCCGCCTCGCCGACCGCTTCGGGCACCGCGCCGTGGTCGTGCCGGGGACGATCGTCTTCGCCGCCGGCGCCCTCGTCCTCCGCTCGGCCGGCGCCGAGCCCGACTACCTCGGCACCTGGCTGCCGGGCGCGATCCTCACCGGGATCGGCATCGGCCTCGCCTTCCCGACCCTCGGTTCGGCCGCGGTCCGCGACATCGCCGACGACCGCTTCGCCACCGCCAGCGCCGTAAATGCCGCCTTCCGTCAGGTCGGCGCCGTCCTCGGCACCGCGATCCTGATCGCGATCGTCGGCGAACCGGCCGGCCTCGCCGAAGCGCTCGACGTCTCCGACGGCGCCTACCTCTTCGCCGTCATCGCCTCGCTGGCCTCAGGCGCCGTCGCCCTCGGCCTGTGCCGCCAGCGAGCCCCACGGCTGCTTGCCGCAGGTGAGGTCGCGGTCGTAAACAGCGACTCCTGACGACCTTCAATATCTGAAAGTACCCGGAATGGACAGGTTCGTTTAGATTGCGGCGTCTGTGACGCGACTGGGGAGAAGAAGTTGGGGGAAAGCTCTGGCTCGAGGGGCGTTGGCGGGAGTTCTTGCTCTCTTTGTATTTGGCGTGGCCACCGCTGCCGCACAAGACCCCGCCAGCGGTCTGGCTGAAGCTGAACAGGACGCGGTCCACTTCGAAGCTGAAGTCGAATCTCTCAAGAGCAAGGTGTCCGCCAGGGAAGGGCACTACCGCGCCACCGCTGAGCACGCCGCTCCTTCATTGAGCGCCTTGCACAAGAGTCAGACCCAACTGCGGAGGCTCCGCCACGAACTCGGTGTGCACGGCAAAGAGGCAGAGGCTCGGATCGCCCAACTCGAAGAACAGCACCGGCAGGAAGTCGAGGACCATGACAAAGAAGTCCGCAACGGCGTCGGCTTTGGTCTGGCCGCGCTTGTCGCAGCTTTGATCGCGCTCGCCTGGGGATGGTTCAGGGCCAGCGCACCGGTAGCCGCCCTCGCCGAGATAGATCTCGCCCGCGCTGTCGGAATCTGTGTCGGCGGGGGGCTGCTGACGGTCATCGTCGGAGCAGCGCTCGGCAGCGCGACCGGTGCCATCGGGGCCCTCGGCTCCTTCATCTTCTGCCTCGGCCTGATTCTCCCCACGGCTTTGCTGCTCGGCCGCCATTCGGCCGAAGTCCAGAGGGGGCGCGCGAAGCCGTTGCTGCGCCGCGAGCGACTCCCGACCTGGGTCCCGATGGCAGTCGCGGGGCTGATGCTCGTGCTGTTCATGGCCGGCGCCGGGTCGGCGATCTTCGCCGGCGGCGCTTCCTCGCAGCCCCTTTCGACCGAGTTGCAGGAAGCAGCCGAAGGCGCTTCGGCGAGCCAGGCCGGCGAAGAACTCGAAGCTGCCCGGGAAGAGGTCGCGGAAGCCGGGAGGCAGGCAGCGGTACCGCTGGCCCGTCGGAACGCAGCGCGGGAACAGTTCGCGAGCGCGCGCAGGTCCTTGGGCAACGTCGAGCAGCAACTCGTGAGCGCCAAGTCTCGGGTTCACGGCTTCACTCGGCGACTCGTCGCACTCGAAGCGCAGGAACAGCGGGAGCTCGAAAAGGAAGAAGCGCGGGCGCTCCGGGAACTTGAAGAACAGGAATCAGAAGCTGGCGAAGCAGAAGAAGAATCGGTAGCGGGGTGCGATTACAACCCCTGCCTCGCGCCGGCGTCCGACTATGACTGCGAAGGCGGCAGCGGCGACGGTCCCGCCTATACCGGCACCGTCGAAGTAATCGGCACCGACATCTACGGCCTCGACGAGGATGGCGACGGGATCGGGTGTGAGTAGCCGGTGGGCATGAGCTTCAAGGTGGCGCCGGGAGTACGTGTTCGCGCCTCGAGCCGTGGCCTCAGCGCCGGCTTTGGACCGCGTGCAGCGCGAGTGCACGTCGGGACGCGAGGCGTCGGTGTCTCCAGCGGCGTCGGTCCGATCTCTGCCTATCAACGCATCGGCGGTAGCTCCCGCTCGAGTGCGCGGAGCGGTGGGGGCTCGCGTGCGACCGGGAGACCGACCAAAGCTTCGATCGCCGCTCACGAACGCCAGCTGAAAGCCGCCCAGCGCGAAGCCGACATCGAGAAGGTCTCGGCTCTGGAAAGAGCGCTGATCAGCGTGCACCGCGAGTCCTTTCCGAAAGCCGAGCGTGAAGTGCTGCCATTGCCCGAGCCGGTGGACGCAGAGCCGATTCGCGCGGCTCTGGAAGCCGAGGCTGGGATCCCGGAGCTTGTCAGCACCCTGGGAAGCGGGGAATCTCCCCCCGTCGCGCAATCACCGGAACCGGTGGATCGCTACCAGTTGATGCGGGCATTTCGCAAGCGAGCCCGTCAGGGAATCGCTTTCTGGCGGATACGGGACCAGATCGAGGCTGCTCGCCAGGCGGATGAGGAGGTTGAGGCCTCTGCGATGGTCGAGGAGCGCGAGCGCCAGGCCGCACAGGAAGCGGAGCAGAAACGGCTTGACGATCTCTGGGCGCAGCTGCAGAAGGCCCGGGCCGGTGTCGCGGCAACCCTGCCAGGGAAAGTCGCCGAGGAGAAGCAGCGACGCGACGCCGCTCGTGCAGCCGAGCAGCAAGAGCTGGATGCGGCCTGGACGCGGTTGCTGGAAAACGACCCCGCGGTTACCCTGCCGGCTTTGGAGGCCGCCTTCGCCGACAACGAGTCTCCCGCTGCTGCAATCGATTGCGATGGGAAGCGGACCACCGTCGTGATGCAGTTCGCTTCACCGGAGGCGATCGTTCCGGAGCGCAAACCCTCCCGCACCCCGACCGGGAAACGGACGCTGAAGAAACGCACGAAAACCGAGATCAACGCCCTCTATCTCGAAGCCCTCGGCAGCAACGTCCTGGCTACCGTGAAAGAGGCGCTTGCGGTTGCTCCGGGTACCGAGATAGTGCAGCTTCTCGTCATCCGTCGGGAGACGGAGACGAAGAACGCCGGGCGTCTTGCCGCCGTCTATGCCGGCGAGTTCAACCGGGCCGGCTACGAGTCGGCGAACCCGCACGATCCCGGCAGGTCACTCGCCCTCGCGCCGGAGTCGATGCTGAACCTGAAGGGAAAAACCGAGCAGATGGCGCCGCTCGACCTGAAAGAGCGCCCGGACCTCGAGGCTCTGCTCGAGGAAATCGACGCGGGGCTCACGGCCCCTGCCTGAGTCGATCAGTCGATTCGCCGCTCGAGCGAGTTCCAGGCCCGCTCGGCCTCGCCGAGGCTGAGGGAGATCGCGCGGTCGCCGGCGCCGATCTCGATCGTCTCGCCCCCGACCTCGCCGAGCAGGGTCGCGCCTAGCTCCTCCAGCGTCGCCCGGTCGCCGCTGACGACGAAGCCGCCGGGGCCCTCGCCGAAGAGCGCCTCCTCGGGCTGGGCGCCGCGCTCGCGGAGGTGGTTGAGGTTGACCTCGCAGCCGATGCCGCCGGCGATCGCCGACTCGGCGAGGGCGCAGGCGAGGCCGCCGTCGGAGATGTCGTGGACGGAGGAGAGCCTGCCGGCGCGGACGGCGTCGCGGACGATCTCGCAGGCACGGGCGACCGGGGCGACGTCGGCCCGCGGCAGGCCCATCTCCAGCTCGCCGCGCTGCTTCGCCAGCTCGGAGCCGGCGAGGTTCGGTTCGAAGGGACCGATCAGTCCGATCGCGTCGCCCTCGCGGGCGAAGGCGCTGCCGGCTACCTGCTCGGGGTCGGGGAGCTCGCCGACCATCGCCACCACCGGGGTCGGGTAGATCGGGCCGTCGGGCCCCTCGTTGTAGAGGGAGACGTTGCCGCCGACGACGGGGACGCCGAGCGCGTTGCAGGCGTTGGCGAGGCCGCTGACCGCGCGGTCGAGCTGCCAGGCGCCGGCCGGCTTCTCGGGGTTGCCGAAGTTGAGGCAGTTGGTGAGGCCGAGCGGCTCGGCGCCGACGCAGGCGAGGTTCTGCGCGCACTCGAGCACCGCGTCGATCGTCCCCAGGTAGGGCTCGCAGGCGACCCGGCGGCCGTTGCCGTCGATCGAGACGGCGATCGCGTTGCCGGCCTCCGGAAGCTGCAGGACAGCTGCGTCGGCCTGCTCGGGCCGGCGCACGGTGCGGCTGCCGACCAGGTAGTCGTACTGCTCGAAGGCCCAGCGCTTGGAGGCGATGTTCGGCGAAGAGAGCAGGGCCAGCAGCTCCTCCTCGGCGCTCGCGCCGACCTCCAGCGTCGCCCGGTTGCCGTAGATCCAGCCGTCGGGCTCGGCCGGATCGAGGTCGTACAGCGGGCAGCCGTCGACCAGCGCCTCGACCGGCATCTCGCCGACGGTCTCGCCGTCGCGGAGGATGCGGATCGTCTCGCCCTCGGTGACCGTGCCGATCACCGCCGAGCCGGTCTGCCACTTCTCGCAAATCGCCCGCACCTCATCGACCCGCGCCGGCTCGACCACCGCCAACATCCGCTCCTGGCTCTCGGAGACCATGATCTCGAAGGGCTCCATGTCGGCCTCGCGCAGCGGCACCTCGGCGACGTCGATGTCGATGCCGACTCCGCCGGCGCTCGCCATCTCCCCGGCCGAGGAGGTGAGGCCGGCGGCGCCGAGGTCCTGCAGCGAGACCAGCAGCCCCTTCTCCAGCAGCTCGAGGCAGCACTCCAGCAGCTTCGACTCCTCGAAGGGATCGCCGATCTGCACCGTCGGCCGCTTCGCCTCGTCGCCCTCGCCGAGCTCGGCGGAGGCGAGCACCGAGGCGCCGCCGATCCCGTCGCGCCCGGTCGAGGCGCCCATCAGGACGATCGAGTTGCCAGGCCCGGCGGCCGCGGCCCGGACCATGTCGTCGATCTTGGCGAAGCCGATGCACATCGCGTTGACCAGGCAGTTGTGCTCGTAGGGCTCCTCGAAGTAGATCTCGCCGCCGACCGTCGCCACCCCTATCGAGTTGCCGTAGTTGCCGATCCCGCGGACGGCCCCGTCGAGCAGGTGGCGCGAGCGGACCGAGTCGAGCTCGCCGAAGCGGAGGCTGTCGAGGAGCGCGATCGGCCGCGCCCCGATCGCGAAGACGTCGCGCATGATCCCGCCGACGCCGGTGGCTGCGCCCTGGAACGGTTCCACCGCGCTCGGGTGGTTGTGGGACTCGACCTTGAAGGCGACCGCGTAGCCGGAGCCGACGTCGACCGCGCCGGCGTTCTCGCCCGGTCCCATCACCACCCGCTCCCCCTCGGTCGGCAGCTTCCCCAGCAGCTTGCGCGAGTGCTTGTAGGCGCAGTGCTCGGACCAGAGCAGGCTGAACATCGCCAGCTCGACGTCGTTCGGCTCCCGCCCCAGCTTCTCGACGATCAGCTCGTACTCGGAGTCGGTGAGGCCGAGCTCGCGGTATTTGGGCGTGTCGACGGTCATCGAGGCGACTTGGTGTCCTCTTGGTTCACCAAAACGCCTTGACTCAGGCGATCGAAGACCCTGAGGCCGTCGGTGCTCCCGGTCAGCGGGTCGACCGCGTGCTCGGGGTGGGGCATCAGGCCGAGGACGTTGCCGCGCTCGTTGGTGACCCCGGCGATGTCGCGGACCGAGCCGTTCGAGTTGTGCCCCTCGGCATAGCGGTAGGCGACCTGGCCGTTCACCTCCAGCTGGTCGAGCATCTCCTCGGGCGCGTAGTAGCGGCCTTCGCCGTGCTTGGCCGGGATCGAGAGCCGCTCGCCGCTCCCCTCCTCGACCAGCTCGACCTGGTGGCAGCGAAAGCGCAGCTCGACGTTTCGCAGCAACGCTCCCGGCAGCAACCCCGCCTCGCAGAGGACCTGGAAGCCATTGCAGATGCCGAGCACCGGCATCCCTCCAGCCGCCGCCTCGGCGACCGCCTCCATCGCCGGGGAAAAACGCGCGATCGCCCCCGCCCGCAGGTAGTCGCCGTAGGAGAAGCCGCCGGGGACGACGACGGCGTCGACGCCGTCGAGGTCGCGGCTCTCGTGCCAGACGAGCCGGGCGCCGTCGCCGTGCACCTCGCAGGCGTGCAGGGCGTCACGCTCGTCGCACGATCCGGGGAACTGGAGGACGCCCCAGATCACAGGGTCTGGATCTCGTAGTCCTCGATCAGGGTGTTGGCGAGGAGCTTCTCGCAGAGCTCGGCGAGCCGCTCGGGATCCTCGGCCTCGAGCTCGACCATGCGGCCAACGTGAACCTGCCCGATCCCCTCGAAGCCGAGCGCCGGCAGCGCCCGCTCCACCGCCTTGCCCTGAGGGTCGAGGATTCCCTCCTTGGGGCGGATCAGCACCCGAGCCTTCAGAACGTCTCTCCGGTGACCCGCTCGTAGGCCTCGACGTATTTGGCGCGGGTCTGCTCGACCACGTCGGGCGGCAGCTCCGGCGCCGGCGGCTTTTTGTTCCAGCCGGTCTCCGAGGCCCAGTCGCGGACGTACTGCTTGTCGAAGGAGGGGGGCGTGGCGCCCGGCTGGTAGCTGGCGGCGGGCCAGAAGCGAGACGAGTCCGGGGTCAGGACCTCGTCGCCGAGGACGATCTCGGCGCCGGCGTGGCGGCCGAACTCGAACTTGGTGTCGGCGAGGATGATCCCGCGCTGGGCGGCGTGCTGGGAGCCGCGCTTGTAGACCTCGATCGAGATCCGCCGCAGCTCTTCCAGGAGCGCCCGGTCGCCGACGATCTCGGCGGCGCGGTCGAAGTCGACGTTCTCGTCGTGGTCGCCGATCTCGGCCTTGGTCGAGGGGGTGAAGATCGGCTCCGGCAGCTGGTCGGACTCGACCAGGCCGGAGGGCAGCTCGATCCCGCAGACGGCGCCCTCTTCCTTGTATTCCTTCCAGCCCGAGCCGGAGAGGTAGCCGCGGACGACGCACTCGACCGGGTACATCTCGAGCCTGCGGACCCGCATCGCCCGTTCGGCGACCTCCTCGGGGACGTCCTCGGAGATGAAGTGGTTGGGGACGATGTCCTCGGTCAGCCCGAACCAGAAGACCGACATCCGGTTCAGCACCTTGCCCTTGTCCGGGATCGGCGTCGGCATCACCACGTCGTAGGTGGAGATGCGGTCCGAGGCGACCATCAGCAGGTCGTCCTCCCACTCGTAGATCTCTCGAACCTTCCCCGAGGAGAGGAGGTTCAGATCGGCGACGGTCGGCATGAGGCCGATGCTAACCATCTCGCAGGGCGGACCGGTCTGTGCCCTGTCTGCGACTTCGGTCACACCGAAGAAGAACAAGCTCTGCGATGCTCCCCCCGTGGCGCTGCCACCCGAACCCGGCATTCCCCCGCTGGTCCAGACGCTGCGCTGGGGCTTCCGCCCGATCGCCTTCCTGCAGGACTGCCGGCGCCGCTTCGGTGACTCCTTCAGCGTCCGCTTCGCCGGTTTCGAGCGGCCGATGGTGCTGATCTCCGACCCGGAGGCGATCAAGGCGCTCTACCGTGAGCCGACCCACGGCCTGCCGCCGGGGCGCAACATCGTCCTCGAGCCGATCCTCGGCTCGAAATCGCTGCTGATCCAGCAGGGCGCCGAACACCTGAGCCGGCGCCGGCTGATGCTTCCGTCCTTCCACGGCGAGCGGATGCGCTCCTACGAGGAGGCGATGAACGAGATCGTCGAGGCCGAGATCGACTCCTGGCCGCTGCACGAGGAGTTCCCGATCCACTCGCGGATGCAGGCGGTGACGCTGGAGGTGATCCTGCGCGTCGTCTTCGGCGTCTCCAGCGGACCGCGGCTCGACCGCCTGCGGGGGACGCTCTCCTCGGTCCTCGACGAGACCGCCTCCTCGACCGGGCGGCAGGTGCTCGGCCTGGCGCTGGCCCGCTTCGGCGGCCCCGGCCCCTTCGCCCGCTTCGACGCGCAGTTGCGCGAAGTCGACGAGCTGCTCTTCGCCGAGATCGCCGAGCACCGCGAGCGCCCCGACCTGGCCGAGCGCGAGGACATGCTCTCGATGCTGATGCAGGCCGAGTTCGAGGACGGCACCCGGATGGAGGATCAGGAGCTGCGCGACCAGCTGATGACGCTGCTGCTGGCCGGTCACGAGACGACCGCGACGGCGCTCGCCTGGACCTTCGATCTGCTGCTGCGCCACCCGGACGTGCTGGGGCGGCTGCGCGATTCGCTGGCGGCGGGGGAAGAGGACTACCTGCGGGCGACGATCTCCGAGTCGCTGCGCCTGCGCCCGGTGATCCCGCTGGCCGGCCGCCGGCTCTCGAAGCCGCTCGTCGCCGACGGCCTGGAGCTGCCCGAGGGCACTGACGTGACGCCGGCGATCTGGCTCACCCACACCCGTGAGGACATCTATCCCGACCCCTTCGCCTTCAAGCCCGAGCGCTTCCTCGAGGACGGGCCGGACACCTACTCCTGGATCCCCTTCGGCGGCAGCGTCCGCCGCTGCATCGGCGCCACCTTCGCCGAGTTCGAGATGCGCGTCGTCCTCCGCGAGGTCCTCACCCGCTGCGAGCTGCACAAGGCCAGCCCCGAGCCCGAGCGCCCCGGCCGCCGCAACATCACCTTCTCGCCGAAGGCGGGAACCCCGGTCGTCGTCACCTCACGTGAGCCGGCCCGCGAGCGCGGCGCCGAGCCCGCCGCAGTCTGACAACACATTTCGCAACGTTTCGTCTACACTTCTCCCATGGAGGCACTTCTGGAGAAGGGGGCGGACGTGGAGAGCTGGAACGACGAGCGGATGGACGAACTGAGCAGGCGGGTCGATGCGGGGTTCGAGAAGGCGACCACCAAAGATGAAATGAAGCTCCGTTTTGGAGAGGTCGATAAGCGCTTCGACAAGGTCGACCACGAACTAGGTCGAGTGAACGATCGCCTCGACAAGCTCTTCTACATCCAAATCGCTTTTATGGGCTCCCTGGCCATCGGGTTGCTTACCCTGATGGTGGGTCTACTCACGGACAGGATCTGAAGGCTGTGTTCAGCCGCCGGACTTCGCCGGCGAATGGGGATGCTCCTTCGCCCACTTGGCGATCGTGCCGGAGCCGGAGATCACCTCGCCGTCGTCGAGGACGAGGATCGGGACCTCGTTGGTGCCGCTGAGGCGCTTGACCTCCGCCCGGTCCTCGCCGCGGCTGCCCCAGGTCAGCGGCATGGCGCGGTACCCCTTCACCGTCTTCAGCTCGTACTCGTAGCCGGCGTTGTCCAACGCCTTGCCGGCTTTGGCGCAGGGATGGGCAAAGCCCGGCCCGCTCGTCTTCTGGCCACAGGTGTAGAGGATCACGAGCAGCAGCCTATAGCCGAAGCTGTTGCTACATTCGTAGCATGAGTGTAGAAGTTGCTTCTAGAGAACTGCGGAATCACACGGCAGGACTCCTGCGGCGTGTCGAGGGCGGCGAGACGATCACGATCACGATCAGGGGGAAGCCGGTAGCCGATCTCGTGCCCCACCGGGAGCCGAAGCAACCTCGGTGGCTGGGACCTGACGAGGTCATAGAGATAGTTACGAAGTTCGCTGCTGATCCTGGCCTCAGAGACGATCTGGAGCGGCTCGCAGGTGACACCACCGATGACCTTGGACCGCTCGCATGAATAACAGACCTGCACGGGGCCTTCTCGACACCTCGGTTTTCATCGCCGCCGAGAGCGGCCGACCGCTGAGCTCCGAGTCGATGCCCACGGCCAGCGCGATCTCGAGCATTACGAGGGCCGAGCTGCGAGTGGGAGTTTTCGCTGCGGATACCGTCGCCCTTCGAGACCGTCGCATCGCCACGCTGGAGGCCTCAGCGCGTTTTCCGGTCATACCCGTCGATGACGAAGTGGCCCGGGCATGGGCCCAGATGCGCGTCTATCTGGCTGCAGCCGAGCGCCGGATCAACGTCAACGACATCTGGATCGCGGCGACTGCTGCGGCCTATGAAATACCAGTGCTGACGCAGGACGATGACTTCGCGGTGCTCAACGGCGTCGCCGGCTTGACCGTGATTCCGGTCTGATCAGGACCGCAGCGCTTCGAGCCGTTCGAAGATCTCGGGCACGTGGGTGAGGTAGGCGCTGTAGTCGAAGACCGCGTCGAGGTCGAGGTCGGGCGCCGCCTCGCCGATCAGGTCGCGAAACTCGGTGCGGGTGTCCCAGGCTCGCTGGGCGTTCTCTTGGACGACGCGGTAGGCGTCGTCGCGGGTCATCCCGCCCTCGACCAGCGCCGTCAGCGCCCGCTGGCTGAAGAGGGCGCCGTGGGTGAGGCCGAGGTTCTCGCGCATCCGCTCCTCGTTCACCTTCATCCCGCCGACGACCTTGGCCGCCAAGTCCTGCATGTAGTCGAGGGCGATCGTCGCGTCGGGCAGGATCACCCGCTCGGCGCCGGAGTGGGAGATGTCGCGCTCGTGCCAGAGGGCGATGTTCTCGATCGCCGCCTGCGAGTAGCCGCGGAGGACGCGGGCGAGGCCGGTGATCCGCTCGGTGCGGATCGGGTTGCGCTTGTGGGGCATCGCCGAGGAGCCCTTCTGGCCGGCGGCGAAGGGCTCTTCGACCTCGCGCACCTCGGTTTTCTGCAGGTTGCGGACCTCGGTGGCGAAGCGCTCGAGACCGGCACCGGCGATCGCGATCGCGCTCAGCAGCTCCGCGTGGCGGTCGCGCGGAATCACCTGGGTGGCGACGTCCTCACGGCCGAGGCCGAGCTTCTGCATCACTCGCGCCTCGACCGCCGGCGGTACCGAGGCGTAGGTACCGACGGCGCCGGAGAGCTTGCCGACCGCCAACTGAGCGAAGGCCTCCTCGAGCCGGTCGAGGTTGCGGTCGGCCTCGAAGGCGAAGCCCGCCAGCCGCAGCCCGAAAGTGGTCGGCTCGGCGTGGACGCCGTGGGTGCGGCCGACGCAGAGGGTGTCGCGGTGCTCCAGTGCCCGCCTCACCAGCGCGTCGCGGTAGGCGCAGGCGCTCGCAAGGACGACTTCGCCGGCCCGCCGCAGCTGCAGCGCCAGCGCCGTGTCGAGCACGTCGGAGGAGGTGAGGCCGTAATGGATCCAGCGGCCGTGCTCGCCCACCGAGGCGGAGACGACGTCGACGAAGGCGGCGACGTCGTGGTCGGTCACCTTCTCGCGCTCGTCGACCTCCTCGACCGTGAAGGCGGCCCGCTCCCGCGCCTCCCGCGCCGCCTCGGCGGGGACGACTCCCTCCGCCGCCCAGGCCTCGGTCGCCGCCAGCTCGACCTCGAGCCAGCTCTCGAGCTTCGCCTGCTGGGTCCAGACCGCCCCGATCTCGGGGCGGGTGTAGCGGGGGATCACGCGTTGATTATCCGCGCCGCCAGCACGCCGGCGTTTTTGGCGCCGTCGATCGCGACGCAGGCGACCGGGATCCCCGGCGGCATCTGCACCGCCGAGAGCAGGGCGTCGAGACCGCCGAGGCTCTTGCCGAGGATCGGCACGCCGATCACCGGCAGGTCGGTATGGGCCGCCGCCACTCCCGGCAGCGCCGCCGACATCCCGGCCCCGGCGATGATCACCTTGAGGCCGCGCATCCGCGCGTTCTGGCAGTACTCGCGCACCATCTCGGGGTCGCGGTGGGCGCTCATCACCCGCACCTCGTAGCGGATCCCCGCTTCCTCGAGGGCTTTGCCGGCCGGTTCCATCTTCGGCTTGTCGTTCTTCGAGCCCATGATGATCCCGACGTGGGGCTCGTCGACGTCGATTTCGGTGAAGGCTTCCTCGACGGTGGCCATCGTCGCCGTCTCGGTCGGGTCGGCGGGTCCGCCCCCGGCGGGCGTCGCGGTCCCGGTCGGCTGGGGCTCCTCTGAGATCTCGCTCATCTCGCTCCTTCGGATTCTGTTGGTGAGGTTCTGTTGGTGAACTGGGCTAGCTGGGGACCCGCTCGACGGCGCGGGCGGCGATGTCGGTGCGGATCTGCATTCCGTCGAAGGAGACCCGGCCGGCAGCATCGTACGCACGATCGCGTGCCTCGGCGGGACTGGTTCCCAATCCGGTCACGTTCAACACCCGACCCCCCGCGGTGACGATCTCGCCATCGCGCTGCGCCGTACCCGCGTGGGTCACCTCGGCAACCTCGGCCGCCTCGGCGAGGCCGCGGATCACGTCGCCCTTCGAGGAGGACTCCGGGTAGCCGGCCGAGGCGAGGACGACGGTGACCGCCCAGTTGTCTGCGAACTCGGCGCTCATCCCGGCGAGACCGCCGGGCTCGCGGGCGGCAAGGAAGAGCTCGGCCAGATCAGAGCGCAGCCGCGGCAGCACCGCCTGCGTCTCGGGGTCGCCGAAGCGGGCGTTGAACTCGAGCACCTTCGGCCCCTCGGCACCGATCATCAGACCGGCGTAGAGGACGCCGTGGAAGGGGACACCGCGGGCGGCCATCGCCGCGACCACCGGCCGGTGGACACGCTCGACGATCTCCTCGACCGCGTCGGCGCCGAAGCCGGGGACCGGCGAATAGCTGCCCATGCCGCCGGTGTTGGGGCCGCGGTCGCCGTCGAAGATCCGCTTGTAGTCCTGGGCGGGGGCGAGGGGAACGACGTTCTCGCCGTCGCAGATCGCCAGCAGCGAGAGCTCCTCGCCCTCGAGGAACTCCTCGGCGACGACAGCGGTGGAGCCGAAGCGCTGCTCGGTGAAGAAGAGCTCCGCCGCCGCCCGTGCATCGCTCTCGCCCTCGCAGATGATCACGCCCTTGCCCGCGGCGAGGCCGTCGGCCTTGAGCACCGTCGGGTAGCTGGTCGAAGCGAGATGCTCCAGCGCTTCCTCACGGCTATGCAGCAGCACATGGGAGGCGGTCGGCACCCCGGCCTCCTCCATCAGCTCCTTGGCGAAGGCCTTCGAGCCCTCGAGCTCAGCCGCCGCTTTCGTCGGCCCGAAGGCGGGGATGCCGGCCTCCTCGAGTGCATCGACGGCACCGGCGACCAGCCCCGCCTCGGGCCCGATCACCGCGAGGTCGACGCCGCGCCCCCGCGCCGCCGCGACGATCGCCGCCGCGTCGTCGGCGGCGACGTCCGGCAGGCACTCGGCATCGGCCGCGATCCCGGCGTTGCCGGGGGCGCAGAGGACGTCCGTGACCTGCGGCGAGCGCCGCAGCGCCCGCACGATCGCGTGCTCGCGACCGCCTCCGCCTACGACCAGGACCTTCAAGCGGCTAGAGCGCGTCGGAAAGATCCTCGGCCGGCATCGCCGCGAGGGTCTGGCTGGTCATCGTCCCCCGCGAGCCGAGCTCGACGGAGACTTTCGCCATCGTCTTCTCGTCGGGAGCTTCGACCACGGTGACGAAGTCGTATTGCCCCAGCGTCGCGTACTGGGCCACCACCTTCGCCCCGATCTGTTCGACCTCCCGGTTCACCTCAGCAACCCGCCCCGGGTTGTTCTTGAGGGTCCGAACTCCCTCGGCAGTCAAATTCGTGAGCATCAGATAAGTCGGCATCGTGCCCCCTTCAAGCTGTAGATCTAGCCTCCGCTTCAACCGTACTGCTTTGGGGGTTGTGGGGGAGAGGGCGGGGATACCCCTTCTGGACGCAGCTTGGCGGAGATCGTTCTGCCGGCTTCGCCCCGGTCGCCTATAGCTCGCCTCGTGCTAAGTGTCCAGAAGGGGCACCCCCGCCCTCTCCGCGACGTGAAGCGCTGAGGGTTCACAAGCTTGAGGCGAAAGGCCTCGCGGTCCCCGCTTCCGAGGTCCAAGGCGCTTTTGTCAACCATAGGTTCACTAAGTCGCCTAGCGGTCGACCGTCTGCCAGAGCTCTGTGGGAGGAGGTGACGGTGGGGGGTCCCTGGGTACTTGGCATGGAGCCGCGCCGACGACGCTTGCGGCGACAGCCATCCCCGATTCACGCGGCGGAGGTGCTCCCAGGGACCCCCCACCGTCACCTCCCTAACCGGAAGCGCTCGTCTTAGTAGGCGTAGAACCCTGCGTGGATGTGGTCGCAGTGGTCCGGGAGGGCGAAGGCTGGGCCGGGGCCGTCTAGGTCGAAGCAGTAGATGAGCTCGGTGGGGTGGAGGGGGTCGGGGAGTTTGGCGAGGGCGTAGCCGAGCTGGGCGCAGGGGGCGCTGGGGGAGGTGTCGGTGCAGGAGACGCCGTCGACCGAGGCGATGTCCATCGCGCGGCCGTAGAAGTGGTTGGAGACGTTCCCCGAGGCGGTCATTTCGGAGTGGTCGGAGCGCAGGGCGGAGATCGTCACCTGGTGGTCCTGGGTGATCAGGGCGAGGAGGCCGGTGATCCGTTCGTCGAGCATGCCGGCCTGGATGTCGCGCAGCTCGAGGTCGTTGGAAAGGGTGAGGTTCTGCCAGTTGATCTGGGCGGCGACGCTGCCCGGCAGCATGATCGTCCAGTCTTCGGTGCTGACCGCGCACTTGCCGGCCAGCTGGTCGGCCTCGTGGGCGACCGCGTCGACATACCAGGCGGCCTGGTTGTGGGTGAAGACGCCGGCCTCGATGCTGCCGCGCGACCACATCAGTCGCGCCAGGGTCGCGGCGGAGTCTTCGATGCTGTCGTGGCGGATGCGGCCGTCGCCGTCGCCGTCGACCGCGTAGTTGCGCCACTCGGTTTTGTCGAGGCCGAGCGGGCCGAAGGTCCGCAGCTGCTGTTTGCTCATCCCGCGGCCGAAGTTCGACTCGAGGCGGGCGATCGCCGCAAGCGTCCAGACGCCGCGCTTGCCGAGTTCGTAGCGGCCGGCGGCGGACTCGAAGGCGGCCAGGTACTCCTCCGGGATCTGTTTCTTCCAGTTCTCGCTCGGCGTACATTCGAAGGTCTGGATCTTCGGCGCCAGGGTCAGCGTCGCGTAGCTGCCGCCGACTTCGTTCGCGTAGCAGCCGGCGTTTTCGAGCACCTCTTCGACGTACCAGTCGGCGTGGTTGTAGGCGAAGATCGCGCCCCAGACGTCGGCTGGCATCCCGGCGGCGGCGAGGTAGCTGGCGGCGGCGAAGATCGCGTCTTCGGGGTCGTTCGGGTCCTTGACCCCGTCGCCGTTGGCGTCGACCCCGTACATCGCCCAGGTTTCCGGCATGAACTGCATCCAGCCCTCGGCGCCCGCGTAGGAGGGACCGAGGTTCTGGCCGAAGCCGGTCTCGATCGCGTTGATTCCGGCGAGGACGGCGGGGCCCTGCGGACCGAGCCCGTACTGTTCGGAAGCGCGCTGGTAGATCGGAATCAGGACCGGCGGCACGCCGCTGATGGCGCAGCTGGAGGCGGGCAGCGAGGGGATCGAGAAGACGCCGCCGCCGGGCGCGCCGGTGGCGCTGGTGCCCGGGGTCGCTTCGGTGGTTTCGGTTTCTTCGGTTTCGGGGGCGTCCGGTTGGGCGTTGACCCCGCCGGAGGGCGGCGGCGTCTTCGTCGCCGGCGCGGGCGGCGGCACCAGGGCGTCGCCTTCTTCGACCGGGGGCCTCCTTTGACCACCATCGGTGCTGGAAGAGGGAGCTTCGATGCTCGACCCGGGAACGAGCCCTGGGGCCGACTGCGCGGCTTCGGCGCGGGCGACCGCGACCGGGACCGCCAGCGCCGCGGTCGCCGCCGCGGTCGCCATCACGGTTCTGAGCTTGCGCGCGCCGTCCATCAGCCGAGGACGTTGACGACTCGCCAGTTTTTGTTCTTCAGCTGTTCCATCTCCAACCGCAGCTCGCTGGTAACGCCGACCCGCAGCAGCGAGACGCTGACCGGGTAGATCTTGTCGTGCGAGGGGGCGGGAACGACGTTGAGGACTTTCGCCTTCGGCACCTCGACCCCTGCGGGCTGGCGCGGCGGCCGCTGCATCAGCGCCTTCGTCAGCCCCGGCGTCGCCGTCGCCTTGAAGGCACGGCGTACTTCGGACTCGCCGCCGCCGGTCTCGTAGACGACGAAGGCGTCGGCGAACTTGCGGGCGACGGCAATCGCGGCCGGGCCGGCCGGCGGCCCGTCGACGCTCTCGGTCGCGGTCGAGGCGCGGGCGGCGGTGGTGGCGCCGGGGTGGGAGGAGATCGTGTCGGTGGCGGCGTTGCCGGTGTTGTCGGCGGAGGCGACGACGGTCGTTTCCTCGGCCTGGCCTTCGCCGCCGCCGGAGTCCTTGCCCTGCGGTGCCTTGAAGACCGGGGCGGCCCCCTGCAGGGTCGGCTCGGGCTGCGGCTGCGGCTTCGACTCGACCGGCGCCGGCTTCGGGGCAGGAGCGGTCTTCACCGCGACCGGCGTGGCGACCGTCGGTTCCTCGCCGCCGCCACCGGAGGAGACGAGCGAGTAGCCGCCGAACCCGATCGCCAAGGCCAGGACGACGGCGCCGCCGGCAACCGCCGCCCGCGCCTTGTCGTCAAGCCCGAGGAAGCGGTCGCCGAGCGGCCAGAGGACGCGGTCGCGCAGGGCCAGCGAGAGGTCCTCGAGGGCCTCCGGCGGGCGCCGCTTCGGGCGCGCGTTGATCGGGGTCTGGTCGTTCTCCATCAGGTCCGCTGCTGCTCTCCCAAGCCTAGAGTGGCCACACAAATTAAAGAGCACCTTTGCGTTGCTCTTGTTTCGGCAGAAATCGTGGGGAAAATGAGCCCCGAAACGGAGTAGGCAGCGCTTGTTCAGGCGGCTGCCGGCGCAGCCGCCCCTGCCCGCTCGAAGACGACCTCGCCGTCGCGGGCGTCGACCTTGACCACGTCGCCCTCGCGGAACTCCCCCTCGAGGATCTTCAGCGCCAGCTTGTCGACCAGTTGCTTCTGGATCACCCGCTTCAGCGGCCGCGCCCCGTAGGTCGGGTCGTAGCCGAGGTTGCCGAGCAGGGTGCGGGCGTCGTCGGTCAGCTCGATTTCGATCCCGCGCTCTCGCACGCGGCCGACCAGCTGGTCCACCTGCAGCTCGACGATGCGGCCGATGTCGGCCTTGGAGAGGCGGTGGAAGATCACCGTATCGTCGATCCGGTTGAGGAACTCCGGCTTGAAGGTCGCCGCCAGCACCTCTTCGATCCCCTCGCGGATCTTCTCGTCGACCTGCTCGCCGACGATCCGGTCCGAGCCGACGTTCGAGGTCATGATCAGGACCGTGTTGGTGAAGCTGACGGTGCGGCCCTGGCCGTCGGTCAGGCGGCCGTCGTCCATGATCTGCAGCAGGGTGTTGAAGACGTCGGGGTGGGCCTTCTCGATCTCGTCCAGCAGCACCACCGCGTAGGGCCGCCGCCGCACCGCCTCGGTCAGCTGGCCGCCCTCCTCGTAGCCGACGTAGCCGGGGGGTGCGCCGATCAGCCGCGCCACCGTGTGCTTCTCCATGTACTCGGACATGTCGAGGCGGACGATCGCCTGCTCGGAGTCGAACATGAACTCGGCCAGCGCCTTCGCCAGCTCGGTCTTGCCGACCCCGGTCGGGCCGAGGAAGAGGAAGCTGCCGATCGGCCGATTCGGGTCCGAGAGCCCGGCGCGCGAGCGGCGCAGCGCGTTGGAGACGGCGGAGATCGCCTCGTCCTGGCCGATCACCCGGTCATGCAGCCGCTCCTCCATCTGGATTAGCTTCTGCACCTCGCCCTCCATCAGCCGGCTGACCGGTATCCCGGTCCATTTGGCGACGACCTCGGCGACGTCCTCTTCGGTCACTTCGTCGGCCAGCAGGACCTCGCCGCCGGCGTGGACCTCCTCCAGCCGCTCTTCGGACTCCTTCACCTTCGCCTCGAGCTCGGGGATGTCGCCGTAGCGCAGCTTCGCCGCCCGCTCGAGGTCGGTCTCGCGCTCGGCCCGTTCGGCCTCCAGCCGCGCCTCCTCCAGCTGTTCCTTGGCGGCCTTGATCGCCTCGATCGGCTCTTTCTCGTTCTGCCAGCGGGTTCGCAACTCCGCCGCCTCCTCGCGCAGGTTGGCGAGGTCCTCTTCCAGCGCCCCGAGCCGCGCCTTCGAGGCGTCGTCGGTCTCTTTCTTCAGCGCCTCGCGCTCGATCTCCAGCTGCTGGATCCGCCGCTCTACCTCGTCGATCTCGGTCGGCACCGAGTCGATCTCGATCTTCAGCCGCGAGGCCGCCTCGTCGATCAGGTCGATCGCCTTGTCGGGGAGGAAGCGGTCGGCGATGTAGCGCTCCGAGAGGGTTGCCGCGGCGACGATCGCCGAGTCGGCGATCCGCACCCCGTGGTGCTGTTCGTAGCGCGGTTTCAGCCCGCGCAGGATCGCGATCGTGTCGTTCATGTCGGGCTCGCCGACGAGGACCGGCTGGAAGCGCCGCTCCAGCGCCGCGTCTTTCTCGATGTGCTTGCGGTACTCGTCGAGGGTGGTGGCGCCAACCGCGCGCAGCTCGCCGCGGGCCAGCATCGGCTTCAGCAGGTTGGCGGCGTCGACCGCGCCCTCGGCGGCGCCGGCGCCGACGATCGTGTGGAGCTCGTCGAGGAAGAGGACGATCTGGCCCTGGGCGTCCTGGACCTCCTGCAGCACCGCTTTCAGCCGTTCCTCGAACTCGCCGCGGTATTTGGAGCCGGCCAGCAGCGAGCCGATGTCGAGGGCGATCACGCGCCGGTCGCGCAGGCTCTCGGGGACGTCGCCCTGGACGATCCGCTGCGCCAGCCCCTCGACGATCGCCGTCTTGCCGACGCCGGGGTCGCCGATCAGGACCGGATTGTTCTTGGTCCGGCGGGAGAGGACCTGGATCACGCGGCGGATCTCCTCGTCGCGCCCGATCACCGGGTCGAGCTTCCCCGCCTCGGCCTCTTTGGTCAGGTCGCGGCCGAATTTCTCCAGCGCCTGCGCCGTCGACTCGGGGGTGGGGGAGGTGACTTTCTGTGGCCGCACCTCGCTGATCGCCGCTTCCAGGGAGTCGCGGTCGGGGAGGAGGTCGCGGACGCTGGCACTCTCGGTCAGGGCCAGCAGCAGGTGGTCGGTCGAGATGTACTCGTCGCCATTCGCCGCCATCTCTTTCTCGGCGGCGCGGATCGTCTGCGCCAGCGCCGAGGAGAAGCGCGGCTCCTCGCTCTCGCCGCTCAGTTTCGGCAGCGCCGCGACCGCCTCGTTGGCGCGGGCGGCGATCGTCGCCGTGTCGGCGCCGACCTTCTGCAGGATCGGGACGACCAGCCCATCGGGCTGCTCGAGCAGGGCGACGAGCAGGTGAGGGGGAGCGACCTCGGGGTTGCGCCGGCTGGCGGCCAGCTGTTGCGCCGCCGCCACCGCTTCTTGGGATTTGACCGTGAACCTGTCCGCCTGCATCAGCCCTCATCTCCGTTCTTCTTGGCTTCGAGTTCTTCCAGCCGCTTGCGCAGCCGCTCGTTGTCGGCGCGCAGCTTGTGGACCTGCGCTTCTAGCGCCAGCACCGTTTCCACCCCGGCCAGGTTCAGCCCCTCGGCCGTCATCTGCTGGATCCGCCGCAGCCGTTCGACGTCGCGCTGGGAGTAGAGGCGGGTGTTCTTCGGCGAGCGCTTCGGCGCGATCAGCCCTCGCTGCTCGTAGATCCGCAGCGTCTGCGGGTGCATCTCGGCCAGTTCGGCAGCGACCGAGATCATGAACACGCCCTGCTCCTCGTCGAAGCTCGCCTTGACGCGGCGGCGATAGGTGGCCATCAGCGTCCCGCCCTCCGCAGCAGCTCGGCCCGCGGGTCGCCGCCGTTCAAGGTCTCGGCCAGCTCGTCGACCGCCTTGCGCTGCTCCTCGCTGAGGTCTTTCGGGACGGCGATCTCGAGCCGGTAGCGGATGTCGCCGCGGCCGCCCTTGCGCTTCGGCGGGCCCTCGCCGCGCAGCCGCTGGACCGTGCCGTGCCTGGTCCCGGGCGCGACCTTGATCTTCTTCGTCCCGTTCAGGGTCGGCACCTCGATCGTGCCGCCGCGCAGCGCCTCCGGGATCGAGATCGGGACGGCGACCTCGAGGTTGCCGTCGTCGAGTCGCTTGAAGACGGGGGAGGAGGCGACGCGGGTGGTCACGTAGAGGTCGCCGGGGGGTCCGCCGCGCGGCCCGTCCTCACCCTTGCCGGCGAGGCGGATCCGGGTCCCGTCTTTGACCCCGGCCGGGACGTTGACTTTGTAGCGCTTGTTCTGCTGGGTGAGGCCGGAGCCGCCGCAGGTCGGGCAAGGGTCCTCGATGATCTGGCCGGCGCCGCCGCATTGCGGGCAGGGCTGGCTGATCGAGAAGAGGCCCTGGCCCTGGTTCTCTACCCCGCGCCCTTCGCAGCGCGGACAGGTGGTGGGGGAGGTGCCGGGTTTGGCGCCGCTGCCGTGGCAGGTGGCGCAGCGGCTCGCCTTCGGCACGGTGACGCTGATCTGAGCCCCGTTGATCGCTTGGTCGAAAGTGAGCGCGACCTCGGTCTCGAGGTCACGCCCCCGCACCTGCTGCGCCTGGGCGCGGCCGCCACCGCGGTTGAAGACGGAGCCGAGGATGTCACCGAAGTCGAAGCCGCCGAAGCCGCCGGGACCGGTCCCGAACGGCGCCTGTCCGCCCTGGCCGAAGCCGGCGAAGACGCCGCCCTCGTCGTACTCCTTGCGCTTCTCGGGATCGGAGAGGACGTCGTAGGCGGCGGAGATCTCCTTGAACTTGTCCTCCGCCGCGGCGTCCCCTGGGTTGCGGTCAGGGTGGTACTGCCGGGCCAGCTTCCGGTACGCCTTCTTGATCTCCTCGCCGGTCGCCTTCTTCGAGACGCCGAGCGTCTTGTAGAGCTCGTCAGCCAACTCTCTCCTTTACGCGCTCACCACGACACGGGCCGGCCGGATCAGCTGCTCGCCCATCCGGTAGCCCTTCTGCATCACCTCGACCACGGTCCCGCCCTCGGTCCCCTCGACCGGCCTCGTCGAGAGCGCCTCGTGCTGGTTGGGGTCGAACTTCTCACCGCTGGGATCGACGACCTCGATCCCATTTCGATCCAGCGTCTCGCGGAGTCCTTTGAGCACCATCTCGACACCGGCCCGGAGGCCATCGCCATCCTCGGCCTCCGCCTCCAGCGCTCGCTCGAGGTTGTCGACCGCGTCAATCACTTCCCGGGCCACCTCGGCCTTCCCGCGAGCCTGTGCCGCCTGCACATCAGCAGCGACCCGCTTGCGGTAGTTCTCGAAGTCAGCTTTGGTCCGTCGGGCGAGGTCGAGGTACTCGTCCCGCTCCCGCTGGGCGTCAGCTAGAAGCGCATCGAAGTCCTCTTCAACCTCGCGAGCCCCGGACTCATCGGTCTCTCCCGTGGGTGGCGTGGTAGGGGGGACCCCCTGCTGCTCTGCAGTTGGGGGTGGGTCCCCTGCCGCGACAGGACCCGCGGGCCGAGCGCCCTCGTCCCTGATCTCGTCCTGGGAGGACGTCATTTGCCCTCCTCGTCAACAACCTCAGCATCAACGACCTCCTCCTCGTCGGCAGCCGACCCGTTCTCGGTCGCTCCCTCAGAGGCGGACTCGGCCGAGGCTGCCGCGTAGATCTGCTCGGAGGCTTTGGTCATCGCCGCGGTCAGCGCCTCGACCTTGGCGTCGAGCTCCTCTTTGGAGCCGGTCTCGAGCGCGTCGCGCACCTCTTTGACCGCCGCCCGCACGTCTTCCTTGGTGGCGTCGTCGACTTTGTCGCCGGCCTCGTCGAGCGCTTTCTCCGCTCCGTAGGCCGCGTTCTCGGCGACGTTCCTGGTCTCCGCCAGCTCGCGCTGTGCGCGGTCCTCGTCGGCGTGCGACTCGGCGTCGGAAACCATCTGCTGGATTTCCTCGTCGGAGAGGCCGGAGCCGGATTTGATCTCGATCTTCTGTTCTTTGCCGGTGCCTTTGTCGGTCGCGCTGACGTTGATGATGCCGTTGGCGTCGATGTCGAAGGTGACCTCGATCTGCGGCATCCCGCGCGGCGCCGGGGGGATCCCGGTGAGCTGGAATTTGCCCAGGCTCTTGTTGCCGCTCGCCATCTCGCGCTCGCCCTGCAGGACGTGGATCTCGACCGAGGGCTGGTTGTCATCGGCGGTCGAAAAGACCTCCGACTTCTTCGTCGGGATCGTCGTGTTGCGCTCGATCAGCCGCGTCATCACGCCGCCTTTGGTCTCGATTCCGAGGGTCAGCGGGGTGACGTCGAGCAGCAGCACGTCCTTGACGTCGCCGGCCAGCACGCCGGCCTGGATCGCGGCGCCGACGGCGACGACCTCGTCCGGGTTGACGCCCTGGTGGGGCTCCTTGCCGGTCAGCTCTTTGACCTTCTCGCGGACCGCCGGCATCCGGGTCATACCGCCGACGAGGACCACGTGGTCGACCTCGGTGTCGGCGTCTTTCAGCGCCTGCTTGACCGGCCCGACCACGCGGTCGAGCAGGTCCCCGGTCAGCTCGTTCAGTTTCGAGCGGCTGAGCTTCAGGTCGAGGTGCTTGGGCTGCCCCTCCACGGCGGTGATGAAGGGCAGGTTGATCTGCGTCTCCTGGGTCGAGGAGAGCTCGATCTTTGCCTTCTCCGCCGCCTCGTAGAGGCGTTGCAGCGAGTTTTTGTCCTGGGAGAGATCGACGCCCTGGTCGCGTTTGAACTCCGCCACCAACCACTCGACGATCGCTTTGTCCCAGTTGTCGCCGCCGAGGTGGTTGTCGCCGGCGGTCGCTTTCACCTCGAAGACGCCGTCGCCGATTTCCAAAACCGAGACGTCGAAGGTGCCGCCGCCGAGGTCGAAGACGAGGATCGCGTGGTCGGTCTCCTCTTTGTCGAGCCCGTAGGCGAGCGAGGCGGCGGTCGGCTCGTTGATGATCCGCTTGACCTCGAGGCCGGCGATTTTGCCGGCGTCCTTGGTCGCCTGCCGCTGGTCGTCGTTGAAGTAGGCGGGGACGGTGATAACGGCGCTGTCGACGGCTTCGCCGAGCTTCGCTTCGGCGTCCGCTTTCAGCTTCTGCAGGATCATCGCGCTGATCTCCGGCGGGCTGTACTGCTTGCCGCGCGCGTCGACCCGGACGTCGCCGTTGGGGCCGGCCTCGACCTTGTACGGGACGATCGTCTCCTCCTCTTTGACTTCGGCCTCCTTGCGGCCCATGAAGCGCTTGATCGAGAAGATCGTGTTCTC